>Ga0315336_1000298_pt1 | contig 168930 bp, 145 predicted proteins | sample ASW5metaG_FD_204512 | JGI IMG/M metagenome (GOLD analysis project Ga0315336, IMG submission 204512) | Ammonia-oxidizing marine archaeal communities from Monterey Bay, California, United States - ASW #5 | ecosystem: Environmental > Aquatic > Marine > Intertidal zone | place: USA: California... | reverse complement strand
GCAACGAAGACCCAAGACCCTTCAAGTGGGTCCGCACCGCCGACGAAATCCTTGATGCCGTTAAACGCTTCTGCCTGAAAACAATGCCAATTGATAATCAAGCGAACTTCTGATTCAGGACACTAGAGCATGATCGACCTACTCGGAATCATTTGATGGGGGCAAATCGGCTTTCCGGGCAGGCGCGGTGCGCAGCGCGATGTGGGACATCGGGCAAGCATCGCAACGCACCCGAAAAGCCGATTTGCCCCCATCAAATGATTCCGAGTAGGTCGATCATGCTCTAGTACCTATTTGGGGCGAATGGCGAGCGTGTAGGCGAAACCCGCATAGGAACCGAGCGTGTCGCTGGTGTTCGCCTCGATCTCGAAACCGGCTTCTTCCCGCTCCATTGTGGCGACAAAAAATTTGGTCGGGTATCGGTCGAACATGGCGGTGCCCTCGATCCGCAATCGACCGCGTTCGTAGAGGCCTTTCAGCCACAACAGGCCGCCGCCCATACTGTTGTAAATCTTCGTTTCGAAGGTCCCGGATCGGACGTCGAAGTCGCCTTGAAACCGGCCGACGCGGAGCCCTTCCTGCGGCGACACGAATTGGATGGAAGCCGACCAGCGCCCTTCCATTGTACCGGCGGCATCTATGGTCGGGACACGAGGTTTGGACGGCGTCACCGCGGCCAGCGCCTGCGACTGCTTGCCGGCGACCCGCAGCCGTTTCAGCTTAAGCCGCGCCAGCGTGGCGAAATTACCGTTCGGAAACTGCGTCAGGTAGGCTTCGAATTCGAGCGGTTCAGTGCTGTTCTTTACGGATTCCCAGTAGGCCAATTCGACATCCAGCCTATCGTTTCGACGCCCGGATGCCGGCGGCGCGGCCACCGTCGCACTCGGCGCCGCGGCAGGTGCCGGCGCATTGGTTGGGCTGAACAGGAAACGCCCTTCGATTGGCGATGATGAAAGCCAGGGTTCCTGGACACCCTTGGTCGCCGTGCTGACCATGACACCGACGCGATTGAACACGTCGAGTACGTCGCGACCCGGCAGACGGAAGGCCTTGGCCAGCGCCGTGGTGAAGGGGCTGTTGACACCGCTGCCGTCGGCGGCGACGTCGCCCGGCCGGGTCGCGTAGCTGATGATCGTGCCGGCCGGCGCATCCAGGCGACCAAGGCCGCGGCCGACCGCTCTCAAGCCCCTGCCCGCAAACGGATTGTTGCGGCAGGAATCCAAAATCACCATGTTCAACGGATTATCCGCGAGTTCCATTTGATGCAGGATGAGATTGACGTCGACGAGTTCGAAAGCAACGTCGCCTTCGCCTTCCAACGATGCATCGACGGGCACGAGATAGTTGCGCCCGCGGTATTCGATGGCGTGTCCGGCATAATAGAACAAGCCGACCGCATCGGTCGAAGCGAGCTTGCGGGCGAAGCTCCGTATTGCCTTTTCAAACGTGGCGCGATCAAGATCGAGACTGGACCCCGCATTGATGATTTCGAATCCGAGATCGCTCAACGTCGCGCCGATCAGACGGGCGTCATTGGCCGGATTGGCAAGCGGCGCGACGTTTTGGTAGTTGCTGTTACCAATAACGAGCGCGATACGTTCTGTAGTATGTGCCTGGATTGGGTGTAGCAGATACGCAACTAAAACGAATTGCAGAGGCAGCCATTTCAGCATTAGACAACTCCGTCCATTTCATCGGTCGGCGCCCTTCACGGGCCGGCCAATGCTACGGCGGATTATCGCTGCCCAACTCTCCCCAAAACGATCTCTGAGACTAGATGAAAGGATAGACCGCCGGCGGAGATTTGGCAATCGAGCCGGGAATGGGTACAAGCCATTGTAAATCTACCGGAACCGGATACCGTGACCAGGAGCGATCGATGCCTGCCATGCCCTTCCCTCGCGACGAACAGGAGCTGCAGGCCATAAGGGCGATCGCCGATGGCGGTAGCGACAAACCGGTCCTCATGCTCAACCTCAACCGCTATGCGAGCGACGCCAGTTATCCCGACGGGCCTTTGTACCGCAGCTACATGTCCGTGCTGAGCGACCTTCTGCCGCGCGTCGGCGGCAAAATCCTGTGGCGGACGCCGGTCTATGGCCAACCCGTCGGCGATCAGAAACTCGACGAAATTCTCGCCGCTTGGTACCCGACCCACCGCGCATTCCTTGACCTCCCAGAGGCTCCGGGCTCGGAAGAAAACTATCGGCTGAGGGGTCTATGCGTCGAATACGCGGTCATTCACCGCTGCCCGGGCGACCACTACCCGTTGAGCCCGGCGTGAGCCGTTGGGCATCACGCTGCGGTCACGATAGACTGCGTTCCCTAACCGATCAGGAGGCCATCAATCATGCGAATTGGTATATCGTTGCCCGTGCGGGAACTGGCAAACGACATCGGCGCGATCAAGGCGTTTGCAGAGGCCGCGGACAGCCTTGGGCTGACCCATTTGCGGGTGCCTGAACAGATCATCCGGCCCGACAGCGGGCCCTTGCATGAGCCGCTGACCATGATGGCCCTGATCGCCGGGGTTACGGAAAAGATCGAGCTCGTTCCCTCGGTGATCATGCTGCCGGCGCGCCAGACCGTGCTTGTCGCCAAGCAAGCGGCGACCTTGGACGTGCTATCCGGCGGCAGGCTCCGGCTCGGCATCGGTGTCGGCGGAAATGAGGCCGAATACGCGGCGCTTGGCGCCGAGTTCCATAACCGCGGCGCCCGCTGTGACGAACAGCTCGCGTTGTTGCGTCTGCTCTGGACGCAAGAAACCGTGGACTTCGCCGGTCGCTTTGACCAGGTGCACGGCGCCGGGCTCAATCCGTTGCCGGTGCAACGGCCGATCCCGATTTGGATCGGCGCCAGCGCCGTGCCGGCAGCCAATATCCGCCGCCGGATCGGACAACTGGCGGACGGTTGGTTCGTGCTCTGTTCGCCAGAAGAGTTCCCCGCCGTCCGCGACGATATCCGGCGCGAAGCGGAGGCGGCCGGCCGCGATCCCGCCGGCATCGGCATGGAAGCCGGCGTCGCGGTCGTCGGCCCGCGTGAACAGGAATGGCAGAGCCGCGTAGCGGGCTGGCGCGAGGCCGGCCTCACCCATCTCTGCCTCCGCACTTTGGGCGGCGGATTGGCAGCCGATCAGCATATCGAACGCATGCGCCAAGCCACCGCCGAACTGCCGACGGCGCCATAGGAGACGGACAAATGAACACCAACTACGACCGCGCCGCCGAAGATCTCGGCAATATCGTCGGGCTCGAGCATGTCAATATCCGCGTGCCGGACCAACATTTGGCGACGCTGTTTTACGTCACCGGCCTGGGATTGACGCGCGACCCCTACCTTGTCACCGGCGTTGTCAACATGTGGATCAATGTTGGCCGCAGCCAGTTTCACCTGCCGACCGGCGACCCGCAATTGATGCGCGGTCAGGTCGGCCTGGTGGTGCCCGACATCGCCGCGCTCGGCCGGCGCCTAGAGGCGATGCGTGACGCGCTGGCGGACACGGCATTCAAATTTGCCGTGCGCGGTCCGGCATCCAGGCGCTACATCGATGTGACCTGCCCCTGGGGCAACCGGATCCACTGCCACGGACCCGGCAAGCGCTATGGCCGGGTCGTTCTCGGCATGCCCTATCTGGCATTCGACGTGGCCGAAGGCACCGCCGAAGGCATCGCCCGATTCTACCGCGAGGTCATGCTGGCGCCGGCGACGCTCGAACCCATCAACCGGCGCCCGGCCGCGCGGGTTTCGGCCGGCCCGTGTCAGGATCTCATTTTCCGCGAAACCAAGGCGCCGGCAGCGCCCTACGACGGCCATCATATCCAGGTCTACGTCGCCGATTTCTCTGAGCCCCATGCCCAGCTCCGCAAACGCGGTCTGGTTACCGAGGAAAGCAATCAGCACCAGTACCGCTTCCTCGATATCGTCGACCCCAAAAACGGCAAGGCGCTGTTCCGGCTGGAGCACGAAGTCCGCTCCATGACCCATCCGCTCTACGCCCGGCCGCTGGTCAACCGCAACCCTGAACAGACCAACAACGCCTTCGCGCCGGGCCACGAAGAGTGCGCCTGGGCGATGCCTTATTCGTAACCCGGTGCGGTACTAGTCCTTGGCACCCTTCACCAGTGACCTATTGGAGGAACAATGCTAGCCTGTGCGTGTGGATTATTGAGGACGTAGAGGATGGCTCAGACGAAAGTCAGTGCGCAATGGCTGGAAACCTACCAGCAGAACTACGGTAGTGGCCCGTCCGAATGGCGCTGGCTGGGCGCGCTCGACAAAGCCCATAACATTGAAACGCTATGCAAAGGCCTGTCGATCAGCTCCGTCATCGACATCGGTGCCGGCGAAGGGTCGATCCTGAAGGTGTTATCGGATCGCGGCTTTGCGGAACGCTATTACGCACTTGAAATCGCGCCAACCGCCGTCGCGGAAATCGAAAACAGGGACATCCAGGACCTGGTCGAATGTTCCTTATTTGACGGCTACGAAATCCCGTACGGCGACAAGCAATTCGACCTAGCGGTACTGAGCCACGTTGTCGAACATGCCGAGCATCCGCGCACGTTGCTGTACGAGGCGCAGCGGATCGCCAAGTATGTGTTCGTCGAAGTGCCGCTCGAGGACAACATCAGGCTGCCGCGGGATTATGTTTTTGACGGCCTCGGGCACATCAACTTCTATTCGATCAAAACCATTCGGCGGCTCGCCCAAACCTGCGATCTCACGGTTCTGGACCACAAAATAACCAACAAATCAAAAGCAGTTTATACGTTCAGGCAAGGCCACAAGGGATTGGTGAACTACTTCGTGAAAGAGTTCCTGCTCCGACTGTCACCAACGCTAGCCACGCGTTTGTTCACCTTCCACTCCGCGATGGTGTGTGAAAGCCAAGAGAACCCCGAAGTCGCCGAGCAAAGCTAGGCCTTGGCGTCGTTGCGCTTGGCCGAAAACCTGCCCTGAGATCGGAGCGACACGTGACGCAACCCGACAGCACCGACGCCTACACGCCGGCGCAAATCGCAGAGCGGGTCGAAAATGCCGGCGTTGCCAAGGCTGGGCTCGCCGCCGTGCCGACGCTGGTGCTCGGCGTGCTCGCCGGGGCTTTCATTGCCTTTGGCGCGGTACTCTATAGCGTGGTGGTGACGGAGAGCGGCCTCGGCTTTGGGCCGGAGCGGTTGCTCGGCGGGCTGGCGTTTTCGCTTGGCCTGATTTTGGTGCTGGTCGGTGGTGCGGAGCTGTTCACCGGCAACAGCCTGATCGTTTTTGCCTGGGCAGACCGCAAGATCACCAGTGCGCGCCTGTTGCGCAACTGGGGGCTGGTTTATCTCGGCAATTTCGTTGGCGCGACGGCGACGGCGGTGATGGTCGATTGGTCGGGCATCGCCGCACTCGGCGACGGCGCGGTGGCGGCGACCGCGATCGGCATTGCCGAGGCCAAGCTGGCACTGGCGCCGACCGAGGCCTTCGTGCGCGCCATCCTCTGCAACGTGCTGGTCTGCCTCGCTGTCTGGCTCTGCTTCGCCGCCCGTACGGTGACCGGTAAGATCCTGGCCATCATTTTTCCGATTTCGGGCTTCGTGACGCTCGGCTTCGAGCACTCCGTGGCCAACATGTATTTGATTCCAGCCGGGTGGCTGGCGGGATCGACGGCGGTTACTGCGACCGGCTATGGCGCCAACCTGCTGATCGTCACCGCCGGCAACGTCATCGGCGGCGGTGTGCTGGTGGCGCTGGTCTATTGGCTGGTCTACCGCGGGCACCGCTGAACCGGCTATTCTGGTAGAATGATCGGCTCCAACGCCGGCTTGTCCAACACCAGGTCGGCGCCCTTCTCGCCGATCATCATCGTCGCGGCGTTGAGATTGGCGGATATCATGGTTGGCATGACCGAGGCGTCGATCACGCGCAACTGTTCCAACCCATGCACCCGGAGCCGGTCGTCGACCACGGCCGTCGGATCGGTGTCCGGCCCCATGCGGCAGGTGCCCATGACATGAAAGGTCGTGTTGCCCCAATGGCGCGCCGCCTCCAGCAGCTCATCGTCGGTCTGCACCGCATCGCCCGGAGACTCCTCGACGTCGATATAGGGCTGCATCGGCTCGGTATGCATGAGCTGGCGGGCCAGCTTCATGGCAGAGACCGTCAGCCGGCGGTCCTCTTCCTCGGCCAAGTAATTCGGCTGGATGATTGGTTTTTCGAAGGCATCGGCCGAGCGCGCCCGGACCCAGCCTTTGCTCTGCGGCCGATGCTGCCAGGCCGCGACGGTGAAGCCCGGATGATCGTCGAGCAAGCCGTGTACGCCTTGTTTGTAGCTTGCCGGGGTGAAGATGAACTGCAGATCGTTGCTGCGTGTCACCGGGTCGGAATGCCAGAAGCCATAGACCATCGACGGGCTCAGATTGACGATCGACTTGGCGCCGATGAGGTACTTGACCACTTCGCTGATGAACGGCAGGCCGCGGGCGCGTTCGTTGATCGTCTCGACGTTCTTGACCCGTACGCTAAAGCGCGGCGCGTAATGGTCGCGCAGATTCTCGCCGACGCCAGCCAGATCGTGCTTCAAGTCGATACCAACCGACTGCAGCAAGGCGGCCGGGCCGATGCCCGAGACCTGCAGCAATTGCGGCGAATTGATCGCGCCGCCGCTCAAGATGACCTCGCGCTCGGCCCGCACCTCGATGATCGGGCCGCCGGCGCCGCCTTTGGCATAGGCGACGCCGACGGCGCGCTTGCCTTGCAACAGGACGCGCGTCGCCAGCGCATTGGTTCGGACTGTCAAGTTCGGACGCGACTTCGCCGGGTTGAGAAAGGCACGCGCCGTGCTTACCCGGCGGCGCCGGTGCGCTGTTCTTTGTACATATGAAATGCCCTCTTGTTTCAAACCGTTGTAATCCGGATTGCGCGGAATTCCAATTTGTTCGGCGCCATCCATGAAGGCGTCGCATAGGGGATGGCTATAGTTCAGATCGGTGACCGCAAGATTGCCGTCGCGGCCGCGAAAGACATCGTTCCCGCCACCGATCCGCCGCTCGCACCGGCGGAAATACGGCAGCACATCGGCATAGCCCCAGCCCTGGTTGCCGCGCTGAGACCAATTGTCGAAATCCATGCGCTGACCGCGGTTGTAGATATGGCCATTGATCGAACTGGAACCGCCAAGCGTCTTGCCGCGCGGCACACCGATGGCCCGGCCGCCGGTCCAATGGCTCGGTTCCGCCTCGTAAAGCCAGTTCACCTTCGGGTCGGTCAGTGTCTTGATGAATCCCGCCGGCATATGGATGTAGGGGTTCCAGTCCGGCGGCCCGGCCTCGAGCAGGCAGACACTGTGCTTGCCGTCGGCGGTCAGCCGGTTGGCCAATATGCACCCGGCCGAGCCGGCGCCAACGATCACATAATCGAACGAGTCCGCCAAAGTCGATCCTCCGTCAGGGTGTTGAATGATACTGTCTCGCCCGTGGATGGGCTCGTCAACCGCCGGCCGGTCTGTTTTCCATTGGTAATCTGTGGCACAATCAACGCCAGCATCAGTCGTGTTTGCAGGCAGTAGCAGGTGTGAACGACAATCGGACCGGATCAGGCCCAGAAACTGGGGCATTAGTGTCGAACGTCGGCGAATGGCGGTCGATGACCGTGGTTCCGCCCACCGGCCATGTCCCTTACGACGACGATCCCGCCAATGGTCTGGCCCATGAGCGTTTCGAGCGCGCCGTGCAGACGGCGCCGGATCGGCCGGCGCTGATCACCGGTGAGGAAATCCTCACTATGGCGGACCTCAACGGCGGCGCGAACGCCGTTGCCTACCGACTGATGGATATGGGCCTGCCGCCGGCAGCGCCGGTGGCCTTGTTCATGAAACACGGATCGGAAAGGGTAGCCGCGGCGATCGGTGTCTGGAAGGCCGGTGCGGCCTACGTGCTGATCGATCCCTTCCATAAAGACCAAGGTATTTGCGACTTGCTCGGCCATACGGAAGCCTCCGTGCTTCTTGTCGATCAGGCGAACGAGGACCGCGCCCGCGCGCTGGCGGAGGCATCGACAACGGTAATCTCGGTGCCGAACCTGTTGGCCCAGCCGGTGGCGCGGAATCCCGGCTTGGTTATTGGCGCCGACCATATGTGCAGGATCGCCTACACGTCGGGATCGACGGGCGATCCGAAAGGCATCATCCGGACCCACAGAATCGAACTCACCGTCGCGGCGATATCGTTGGACTTAGGCAAAATTGGAAAGAACGACAGGGTCCTGCACCTGCAGAACTTTTGGCTGACCACCTTGCTCGGCGCCTTGACCCTCGGGGCGACGGCATATCCGTTCGATTTGCGCGAGCATGGTTTCGGCGTATTGAGGAACGCGCTGTTGCGCCAGGGCATTACCTATTATTCCGGCATCTTGACCGGGTTCCGGCAATTCCTGATCTCTTTGGATGAGAATGATTTCTTCCCCGACATGCGCGTCGTCTCCGTGGCCGGCGAAGCGCTCTATCGCGAAGATGTCGCGCGCTTCGACCGCGCCTTTCCGGGAACCTGCGCTTTTATCAACACCCTCGGATCGACTGAACAGGCCATCATGACCTACTTCGTGCCTGATCGGTCGGCTTTGCCGCCGGACGGTACCATTGTGCCAATCGGCAAGGCTGTACCGTTTACCGACGTGGTTTTGTTGGACGAAGACGGACGACCGACACGTCCGGGCGAGATCGGGGAAATAGCCGTGCGCAGCGCGGCGCTGAGCCCGGGGTACTGGAAAAATCCGATGCTTACGGCGAAAGTCTGGCAGGATGACCCATCCCGGCTCGGCCACCGCGTTTATCGCACCGGCGACTTAGCAGTGATGGATACGGACAGGTGTCTGCATTCCAAAGGCAGAGCCGACCAGCAGGTCAAGATCCGCGGTCATCGCGTGTTGCTTGGCGAAATTGAAAGCGCTTTGGCCAAGCATCCGGCGATTAAGGCGGCCGTGGTGGTGCTGGACAGGATCGCGATCGGGTCCGAACGCCTGGTCGGATATGTCATGGGCGAGACCGCGGCCGTGCCGACAACGACGGAGCTTCGTGCGTATCTCGGCAGGAACTTGCCGGACCATATGGTGCCGGCCGTGTTCATGCCGGTTGCGGATTTTGAACTGACGGCGAGTGGCAAAGTGGATCGCCGGCGGTTGCCGCCGGCGAAGATCGATATTCACGACCGTGACGGCGCCATCGTGGCGCCGCAAAACCGCACCGAGCAGGTGTTGAAAGAAATCTGGGAAGAATTGTTGGATGAGGACGGCATCTCCGTCGAGGACGACTTCTTTTTGATCGGTGGGGATTCGGTCATGGCGTTGACCATGTTTCTGGAAGCCGAGCGCCGCCTTGGCACCAAACTACCGTTCGAGAGCCTGTGGCTCCAAGGATCGACTATTCGGGCACTGGCGCACGGCATGAACGGAGAAACGCCGCGCGCCGGATGGTCCCAGGCGGTCCCGCTACAGACCAACGGGACGAAGCCGCTGTTGTTTGTGGTGTCCATGGTCGCGATGCCTGTCTATTGCTTGTCGCTGATCCGCCACATGGGCGGCGATCAGCCGGTCTACGGCCTGCCGGCGAAAGGCATCGGCGGCGACACACTGCCGGACCGGCGGGTCGTGGACATGGCGGACCACTGCATCCGCTTGATGCGACAGGTAGAATCCGACGGTCCTTACAGAGTAATGGGCCATTCGGCGGCCGGCCTGGTCGCCTTCGAAATCGCGTGCCGATTGCGAGATCAAGGCGTCGAAGTTTCCAAGCTGGTGTTGTTGGATAGCGACCTGCCGGGCGGCGCCGGCAAACTGGCGAGCAAGGCCTTGCGCCGGCCATTCCGAGCGGCACACTTTGCCGGTTCACTGATCGGGCAATCGTTAGGGTTCGCAGCCCCGGACAATCCGGTGACGCTGCGCTCGGCCCGGACCAGCGCCCACTTTGGCTATCGGCCGGAACCCTACGACGGTCCAGCCGCACTTATCACTTCGACTGAGCGGACGGACAGCGCCGACTTGATCAAACGATGGCGCTCGCTGGTTACCGGCGGCTTGACCGCAATCGCCGCGCCCGGAGATCATATCTCGATGCTGCAGGAGCCCCACGTCGGAGAACTGGCCCGGATACTTGTTCGAACGCTTACGGATTGACCTTTTTTCTCAAATTGAAAACCGTAGCGAGGCCTTGGGCTCAGCCGTTTTGCCAACGGAAGCATTCTGCTGATATCCTGGTCTCCAGCGGAGGGCACCGTGGCCAGTGAAATCCGAAAATGGCTGGATGATCTAGGACTTGGCAAATACACGGATGTATTTGCCGAAAACGATGTCGACTTCGATGTTCTTGCCGATTTCGGCGAACCGGAGCTTCGCGAACTGGGGGTGACTGTTGGCGACCGCAAACGCCTGTTGCGGGCCATTGCCCGGCTCGGCCATGGCGACAAGGCGGTATCGGCCGGTCAAGCGACCAACGAACGGCGTCCTCCGGCAGTCGAGGCCGAGCGTCGCCAATTGACCGTCATGTTTGTCGATCTGGTCGGCTCGACCGCCTTGTCCCGGCAACTCGACCCGGAAGATCTACGCGATGTCATGCGGCGCTACCAGGACGCTGTGGCCGCTGCGGTGAACCGCTTCGGCGGGCATGTAGCGAAGTACCTGGGCGACGGCGTGCTGGCTTATTTCGGCTGGCCGCAGGCCTATGAGGATCAGGCAGAACGCGCCGTGCGGGCGGGCTTGGACGCCGTAAAGGCCGTAACAGACGTCCACATTGGCAACGGCCAGGGCCTGGCGGCGCGCGTCGGCATCGCCACCGGTCAGGTCGTCGTCGGTGATTTAGTCGGCGAAGGCGGTCGCGACGTGGAAGCGGTCAGCGGTGAATCCCCGAACCTGGCGGCGCGCTTGCAACAGGTTGCCGAACCGGGACAGGTTGTCATCGGCCAGGCGACCCGCCGGTTGATCGGACAATTATTCAAAGTCGATGATCTTGGCGGTCACGACCTGCACGGTTTCGACCAAAAGGTCCAGGCCTGGGGCGTCGCCGGCGAAATGGTGTCGGACAGCCGTTTCGAAGCCGCGCACGGCACCGCGCTTACGCGCTTCGTCGGCCGCACAGCGGAAATGCAGCAACTTCTCGAGCGCTGGCGCCTCGCCGAAAGCGGGCAAGGCCAAGCGGTGTTTTTGTCGGGCGAAGCCGGAATCGGAAAGTCGCGCTTGGCTCAGGCACTCAATGACGAAGTCAAGAAACTGCGTCACTTTCGTCTGCGCTACCAATGTTCGCCGCTTTACGCAAACAGCGCCTTTCACCCCATCATTCAACGCTTGGAAAGCGCGGCCGGATTTACCGCCGACGATGGCAATGCCGACAAACTCGACAAATTGAAAACACTTCTGCGGATATCGGCGGAACGAGACGCGACGATCATTCCCTTGTTTGCGGCGCTGTTGTCGATTCCCCTAGAGGGCCGCACCGGCGAATTGGATCTGGAGCCGCAAAAACGCCGCGACCTCACCATCGAAGCCATGGTTGATCAGATATTGGCCCTTGCAAGGGTTCGTCCGGTTCTGTTCGTGTTCGAGGACGCCCATTGGATCGATCCCTCGACGGCCGCATTTCTGGCTCAATTGATCCCGCGAATTGCAGAAGCAGCCGTGTTCATGCTGATCACCTCTCGGCCGGAGTTCGAATTTCCCTGGACCGGCTACCGCCACCAAATTTCGGTGAATCTGGATCGACTTGACCGAGAACAGTGCATCCGGATCGTGCAGGCGGTGGCCGAACGGGACCTGACGAACAGGGTGGTCAATCGCATTGTGGCGCGCGCGGACGGCATACCGCTATTCCTTGAAGAACTGACCAGGGCCGTCGTCGAGACCGGCGCGGCTGGCAACGGCAACGGCAGCGAAATACCGACATCACTCCGCTCTTCCCTGACGGCCCGGCTGGACCGACTAAGCAACGCCCGTGAACTGGCACGGATCGGGGCCGTGATCGGCCGATCTTTTTCGCTGGCGTTGATTGCGGCCGTCGCGGGCACATCCCACGACACGGCCGCGCGCTCCCTCGATACCCTCGTCATGTCGGGTCTGATCACCTGCCAAGGTGTCGCGCCGGACGCGACCTATACCTTTAAACACGCTCTCGTTCAGGACGTGGCCTACGACACATTGCTTAGACGCAAACGCCGTGAGGTGCATGCGCGCCTCGCCGATATCCTGTTGCTAGACTTTCCCGAGCAAGCCGAAACTCAACCGGAACAGGTAGCCCGCCACCTATCGCTGGCCGGGCTGCCCGAAAAAGCCGCCGAATACTGGTTGCGTGCGGGCCAAAGGGCCGGTGCACAGTCAGCTCATATGGAAGCGATCGCCCATCTGCAGAATGGCCTCAAAGAACTCGAACGAATTCAACCGGCCGTGTCTAGAGATGAGCGTGAATTTGCCCTGCGCATTGCCTTGGGCGCCTCATTGTTGACGGTCGAAGGATGGTCGGCGCCGAAAGTGGCGGAAAATTATGAACGGGCTCAGGACTTGGTTGTCAGTGGCGGCGACGTGAAAAAACTGTTCATGGCAGTGCGTGGCCTGGCCAACGTGTATTTCCTGAACGGAGAAGTCGAAAACACGCGCCAGTTGGTCGACCGACTGGTGGCAATGGCCTTGGAGCAAGACGACACGGCCATGCAGCTGCTGGCCTATCTGGCGATCGGCATGTGCGATCTGTTCGTCGGCGAGTTTGAGGCCGCCTTGGAAAATCTGCAGCGTGTCGACGCAATGTACGACCGCGCCCAGCATCATGCCCTGGCCTTCACTTATGGTACCGACCCCGCCGTGGTCGCATTGAGCGGCGCTTCATGGGCTCACTGGTTTCTCGGCAATCTGAAGCAGGCCAAGCGCAGCAGCGACGCCGCGTTGACCCTGGCAACGGCAATCGACCATCCCTTCAGCTTGACCTACGCCCAAAGCCTGGCCGCCTCATTGCACCAGTTTCGCCGCGATCCTGACGCCGTACTTGAACTGGCGGACGCCGCGATCGGCAATGCGGAGCAGCACGACTATCCCTATTGGTCGGGCTGGGCCGGCATCATGCGGGGATGGGCGCTGGCGGCGCTCGGGAACCCGCAAGAGGGCATCGACGTCCTTCAACGCGGTTTCGAAACATACGAAAGCACGGGTGCCCGCCAGATCAGGCCCTATATCCTGACCATGCTGGCGGAAATCTATGGTTGGGCCGGCCTGCCGCAACAGGGCATTGGCGCCGTCGCCGAAGCGTTCGGCGACGGCAACCCGTCCGACGTCTGCTTCTATGAAGCCGAGGCGCTTCGGGTCCGGGCCGTGTTGGCGCTGCAGATCGAGGCCGGAGACGCTGGTATGTATTTAGCGCGCGCTATGGTTCTCGCCCGTCGGCACGGCACACGCATGCTCGAATTGCGCACCGCGCTCAACGCCCACGATCCGGACCGCCGATTGATCCGCGCCCTCGTCGACACTTTCGATCCGGAGTTGAGCGAACCAGACCTGCTTGATGCCCGTCGAATCTTGAATGCCGCGGTGGGAAGGACATAACTGTGACCTACGAACCCGTTTTCACAATGGGTTGGTTGGCGCATCGGTTGAAGTAATATTCTTACTTCATTCCCCTATAGCGCTAAATAATTCAACAGTTATTGGAGAATTTTCGGATCAAAGCCTCCAAATCTCGAAATACTGCAATATTGAATATTATTCAAATGCAACTTTCGATAGTATTCTCAATATGGCTCTTGTTTTGAAACGTTGTGGGGTTTGGCGGCATGAAACTATTTCTATTGATCGCCGAAAAGGCCTCTGGACAACGCCAAGTGACTAATTTTATGCTACTAGCAAGGTTGCAGGAAAACGCCAGTACAATCTTGAGGCATTTTGCGTATCATTTGCTAGAATTAGGAACTTGCCTGGGAATTCTCAGTGTATTCCGTTTCCCATAATGAAAATAACTAAAGGAGGGCAAAATGACACATTTTTGGACCAAATTCGTAGTAGCCTTCACGCTCATTCTCTTGTCGGCCGCTTGTGAAACAGCGCCGCCGGTCGTCGAACCAATAAGCACGTCATTTTTTGCTGTCGAGCCGACGACGATCATCATCAAAGGTAAGAAACTCAACAATGTGCTCGAAGATGGCACGGAACTAAATGAAGCACTGAAGGCATTGGGCACAGTAACACTAGTGTCCGGTCCAAAGGGGGAACTTAAGAGGCGCATCATGGCGCTACGGAAGGCCGACAAGGAAGGCGCCAGCGATCTACCAGGACTAAGTGGTATCAACGGCATATTCGGGCGGGAGATTCTTGACGCTGCCGACCAAGCGCTCGGCAGTGGCGGTAACTTCAACAATGCAACAAAAGTGGTGACGGAAGTCTCCGGACAGATAAACCAATACTATTTCAACCCGGACGACGGCAGTGGATTTCTTGGCGTCGATACTTTCGTCACCAAAAAGAAATTCAACAAAAACAATCCGACAAATCCAATCAAAGTTTCGACCGATGCATATCGTTGGTCCGTTGCTATTACCGCAGGCACGTATACGGTCAAAACTAAGAATACGAGCGCTGATCCTTTTCCTGGCACGATTCCATTTTCGCCAACCCAGATCGCCGAAATCAACAGCAAGGGATTTGACAGAAAGCTTTGGGCAAAAGGAACGGGAATCGTCGTCATCAGCGTCGAATTCGATAAGAATTACGATCCAACGAGTCCGAATTTCGTCCTGCTCGACCCAACGAAAAACAAGAACAAGAACCTTTACAAGACGGATGCCGACAGTTGCATCGATATGTTATTTGTTGGGGATCCACCAAGATTATACAGCCAATTGATGGGCCCACCCACGTATTGTCTGGGACGATGCGCTCAACCTCTGCTGGTCAATACGGGGTTTTGATTGCGATCACGGCATTTGGTTCGAGTCTTCAAATGTAGGCGGTGGACGTCAAAGTGGATCCGATCCGCCAAATCGTCTGCACGACTCGATCGCGAAGACACGAGAGACGTCGTGCCGCGTTGTCGGGACGCAGTGGCTGGCGCCGCAAATTACCATGGCAGCCATTCTGTCGGGTTTCCGGCAGAATGGTGTCTTGGCGTACTTTGGCTAGCCAAAAGCCTATAATGAAAAGGTCGGTTGTGCGGTTCGCGCCGGAATTGACACGGTCTGTCCAGTCCGAGACTGTACGCTGCCGACACCGAACAACCGAGAGCCCGCGTTGGGATCGAGACCGGCTAGATGGCTGTCGGAGATCTCGTAGGCGAAAGCGGCCGTGGCACTGCAGCCGTCAACGGCTATACGCCGAACCCGGCGGCACGCCGTTATCACTTTGCAGAGCCGCAACCCGTCATCGTCGGCCCGGTGACACGGCGGCTGATCGGTTAGGCGCGAGATTTGGCACAGCAATGCGCCAATCTCCAAATGGACAGCCTGGCGGTGACGCCCAACACCAAAAAAACAATTGTGTTTTGTGTGGCTCTAAGGGATATTTGGTGTCGACACGTTGCAACGTCGATGTTGCGCTTGTGATTACCCGCTTCGCCGGTAGCCAGGTTTATTTCCCGACATTGTAAACGTTCAAACAACGGCGCTGCTATTTTGTGGCGTTAGCACATATGTCATGAAAGGAATTAAACATGGCAACAAAAGGAACGGTGAAATGGTTTAACCCGACCAAGGGTTATGGCTTCATCGAGCCCGAAGACGGCTCAAAAGACGCGTTCGTGCATATCAGTGCCGTCGAACGCTCCGGGCTTTCCGATCTCAAAGAGGGCCAAAAGGTCAGTTTCGACCTGGTTTCCGGCCGGGATGGCAAGATGGCTGCGGAGAATCTAACCCTCGCCGACTGAATTCACTATGGGGGGTAGTCGTTGGCCGGCAAAGGGATGACCTTTGGACGCATCGCGACCACCTCCCTTTCCCGGTACCCGTTGAAAGGAGGAATTACCCTGCCCCGCAAACCTAATTACAAATTTGAACGCCTTGAACGCGATCGCGCCAAGGCTGCCAAGAAAGCTGCCCGTCTCAAGGCAAAAAGCGACCGTAAACTGGATCCAAGCAACGAAGAAGGTGTCGCGGCCGAGGCCGGCGGCACGGATGACGCCGTCGGCGATCGCCCGAGCGACTGACCGTCTTCGACAAAGATTTACTCTGAAATCCATGACCGGCGCCGTTTTCATGCGCGATTGAGTCTCGGCGCGGGCATCGTCGACACGGCGCGTTGCCGCGCAGGGGTTATACCAACCTGCGGTGATAGGGATCCATTTGACCGGGCGGCGATTTTGGCTTTCCATATGCCGCCGAGCCGCTAAGATTATCTCATTGGATGGTGGCTGCGGGGGACGAGGCCCGCGCCGTGTCAGGCGGGCACCTAAATGCGGTTGTATCAAGATCATATGGCGATCCGCATCTTGGGCACCGTCCTTGGCGCCGGGCTCATCGTGTTCGGGCTGTATGCCATCTTCTCCGGTGGTGCCGACGTCGCCGACCACGCCAGGGAACGCGCGGCGGCCTTTGGCTTCACGGCGATCATCGGCGGTGTGACCGCGATCTTCGGATCTTGGGCCGAGAAGCGCGTGCACGAAATCTGGTGCGCGCATCCGCGCCGCGGATTCTGGCGGAAACGCGGTCGCCCGTAGATCGACTGAAGCAGTTCTTGCCGCTGGGGAGGCCGGATCCGTGGATACGAAACATGAGAAGGTTTTCGACCGCCAACTCCTGGGCGCGCCGGTGCGCCGGATGCCGGGCGGACTCGTGCCGTCGCGCCAGGTCCTCGACGGTGATTTGCTTCGCCTCGAGCCCTTGAATCCGGCCGTTCATGCCGCCGAACTCTACCAAGCCTCACACGACAGCCCGGAAGCCCTAAAAATTTGGGAGTACCTGCCGTTCGGCCCCTGGTCCAGCGAAGACGCGTTTCGCGACAGCATGCGCGATTACGCGGCGAGCTTCGATTTCATTTGGTACGCTTTTCGCCTTAAAGCCGACGATCGGGTCCGCGGCATGGCCTGTTACCTGGATGTTCAGCCGGCGCAGGGTGTCATCGAAATCGGCGGCATCTGGTTCGCGCCCGAGATGCAGCGCACGCGCGCCGCCACCGAAGCGCTATTTCTGCTGCTCGACTACGCCATGAACGATCTCGGTTACCGCAGAATGCAATGGCGCTGCAACGCCCTGAACCAGCGCTCCCGCAACGCCGCCTTAAGGCTCGGCTTCAAGTTCGAAGGAATCTTCTATAACCATATGATTTTTAAAGGAAAGAACCGGGACACGGCGTGGTATTCGATCCTCGACAGCGACTGGCCTGCCGTCCGCGAAATCATCACGGCCTGGCTCGACGATACAAACTTCAATGCCGACGGTGTGGCAAAAAGCGCCCTGAGCGCGGCCATGCGCGAGCGTGTCGTCGCCGCGCGCGACTAGAGCAACCTGCGTTCATTCGAACGCAGATAAGTTGCTCTAACACATTGAAATAGATCAAAATATCTGCATCAAAATGCTTCCATTTTTATGCAGTTTGATCTAACAGAGATAAAGAGGACAAAGAATGATGATCCTGCGGCTCGCAGCGCTGTTGTTCGTTGGCCTGTCGTTCTTGCCCGCATCCGCCGCGGCGTTTGAGGTCGAATTCGTCGGCGCGAGTACTGTCGCGCTGGATAATCCCCACGACCTGAAACTCTCACCGGACGGCAGATACCTTTTCGTCTCCGACGTCGACAACGACCGCGTCGCCGTGCTCGATCCCGCCACCTTGGCGATGATCTCAACGTTCGGGTCGGACCATCAGTCCGGCACCCACGATATCGATTTCGACGCCGAAGGCAGGGCCTATGTCGCCGACACCCGCAACAATCGCGTCGTGATTTACCGCATGGACGGGCCGAAGGCCACGCTGATCGGCCAAATCGACGCGCGTATTCGCGGCCCCGAGGGCGTGCTAGCGCACCCCAACGGCAGGCTCTATGTGGCCGGCGCTTGGTCCGGCAACGTCGTCGCCTACCAGGACGGCACGATCGTCGCCGAGCTGACCGGGCTCGCGTCGCCCCATGACCTGGAGCGCGCGCCCGACGGGGACATCTGGCTGGCGGATGCCGGCAACGACCGCATGCTCTTGCTATCGCCGGATTTGCAGATCAAGCGTGAACTGAAAGGCGCACCCTACGATTTCGATGGCGTCCGCTATCAAGACCTGTTGCCAGACGGCACCTTGATTGCCGCCGACAAAAACAACCATCAGGTCAAAGTGATCGGGCCGGACGGTACGCTGCTGTTGGTGATTGGCACGGGCCGGCCGGAAAAGGGACCGGGCAAATTCACCACGCCCGAAGGGGTCGAAGTGAAAGGCAAAACAATCTGGATATCGGACTCAGGCAACGATCGCGTGGTGAAATACAAGATCGTTTCGAAATAACGGTTTGCGGCGCTTCAAAAGCCCGGTGGCTCTTTATGCCATGGATATCCCGCTTTCGCTTCTTGGTACGCGTGATCGAACAACAGGCCCATGAACTCGGTGTCGAATTCATGCTTGTGCACGGCTGAGAATTCCGGCGGTATGAACGCCAGGTTATAGTCGACGCCGTCTTTTTCGGTTTGCAGGTACATCCTGTAGAGATCGCCGATGCCTTGTGTGTGAATGAGCGACGCGATGGCGCGGCCGACAATGCTCAAGGTCTGCCGCTCCGTTGATGCCCATTCCGGATCCAACTTTGCGTTTCGAATAATGTAGGCATATCGATCGCGTTGGATGCCGTGCTGTGCCGTGGTTTCTGCGACGTCGAGCGCCGGCGGATAGAGGAAGGCCTGTGCCATCGTGCCGCCGTCTACATGCATTTCATGATAGCGCTGCCCATCAACCTCGACATCGACCATGACCGGAGGAAAGGCGCCCGGAATTGAAGCCGACGCTACCAAAACTTGGTGGAAGAGGCCAAGCGCCTTGGGGTCACCGCTCGACGCAATTGCCCCGATGTCCCAGACCATGGAACGGCGCGCGTCCAAGTCGGTTGTCGCAATGAAAAGAAGCCGGCCGCGCGCATGTTCCTTGGCGATTGCATCCAACATATCCTGGCCAGCGTAGCGCGCCACGAGAGCGAAAAGCGGCGTGGTATCCGAAAGCCCATCGCCGAACAATCCGCCGAGTAAACTCCGTTGCACGAAAATGTCATCCGCCGTTATGGAGGTGTAGACCTCTTTCAATCGTTGATCATATTCCGACCCAAGATAGGCGAACGGGGCAATCAACGCGCCTGTGCTGATGCCCGTCACCAACTTGAATTTCGGTCTGTTGCCGGCCTCGCTCCAACCGGTCAGCAGGCCGGCGCCGTATGCCCCGTTGTCGCCGCCGCCGGATATCGCGAGGAAATGCGCCGGCGGCAGCGGGCCGGTATGGCCTTGCTCCTTCAGATACGCCTGCTCCCGGCGAACTGACTCCAAGCCGATTCGAGCGAAGGACTCGACATCCGTGTCGACCAGCAGCCGTGCCCCGGGTATTCCCGGTACCTCGGCGTCCTTCAACCGGTCCTGTGGCACCGCCGCCAAACGTTCCGGCGCAGAGCATGCCTGCAACACGCCAATCAAGACGAGCAGAACCACCGCGCGGCCGGCGAAAACCAACAACCGTTCTACGAAGGTATTTATATGACGAATGTTTTGCATAACATGCTTCTTCATTTCCAAATCTCCCAGCCAGCAGTCACTGTGCCGCTACTCCGGCCCGGCCAAGTTCGTGTTGATACTGTCGCGGTGCAATTGCCATTAATCCGAGCGGCTGAGCGTTTCTCATTGACGGCGGCTTTTCCGGAAGCGCTCACTTATTCCTCCTGCTGGATCCACTTGGCTTGGCTCCGCGAAATCATGTCACCGGATCGCTACAAAGGCTACACCGTTTCCTCAAATCTGGATATCATCCGGAGAATCTCGGCTGCAGCGATCCGGCAAAAAATAGAGCGCCAATAATCGAGGAGGAAAACATGAAACAAGAACCCGTCGATCCGGGCTGGGCCTGGACCAAGAAGCTCAATATATCGGCCGGCGTAAAAGTCGGCAACATGGTGCATTTGTCCGGCAACGTCGCTTTTGACAGCGAAGGTAATATCGTTGGCGAGGGCGACCTCTACGCCCAATCCAAGCAAATCTTTGAGAATATCGAGGAAGCATTGACAAGCGTTGGCGCCAGCATGGCTGATGTGATCAAAATAACCACATATTTGACGAATATTGCCAGCTACGCCGAATTCGGCAAGGCGCGCACAGAAGCCTTTCCAGGCGGTGTGCCGGCCAGCACGGTGGTCGAGGCACCCGCACTGGTAAAGCCGGAGCTGCTGGTCGAGGTCGAAGCCACGGCTGTCATTGGAAGCGGTGACTAGAGCGGTTCTCGATCATACGCCGAAATTAGGGACAAGAACCAATTGGTTGGTGCTTGGTCCAATCAATTGGTAACTGTCCTTAATTTCGGCCCCGGCGGGTCGTCGACGGCGCTCTGGCTTGTTCCATGCCGAAATGCGGCCACCAGATCACGCACCGCGTCTTCGATGGCGAGTTTCGGCTTGAACCTCAAGTCCTCGCGGAAATCGTCACAAGCCAGTTCAACGGGGTCGTGGCTGTCTACCTGCTCGACGTCGATCGGTAGATCGCCGCCGATGGCTGTCTTGACCATGCCCGCCAGTTCGAGCTTAGTCAGGTTCTCCGTCCCGGCGCTGTAAGTCTTGCCGTCAATCCTGGTGTCCGGTTGATTGAGCAGGGCCAGACACAAATCGACGAAGTCATCGATATGCATGATGGGGTGCTTCCGGGAACCGTCACTGACCCGGATGCGACCATTGTTGAGCGCCTGTTTAATCAGGCCGCCGACCAAGTCCTCCCAGCGATGGCTGGGCGCGGATCCGCAGACATGGCCGGACTGGATCGAACAGGTGACAAAGCCGGGTGTGCGTTCTGCTTCAAGCGCTGCAAAGCCGGTGGCGGGCATCGGCGCGGCGCAAAGGAACCGTTTGACAGCGGCGGCTTTGGCCGCGCGGACCAGCGGCGCATGCGCGGCCCCGCCCGCCAGATCGATCACCGCATCACATCCCTGGAGCGCCTTTTCCAAGGTATTGTGGTCCCTGAAGTCGCCTTTGACTTCGCCTAAGTTTTCGTGGGCCCGATAGGCCTCGAAGACGTCGTCACCGTCGCCGTAGAGGTCGAGGACAACGACCCTGTGCCTGCCCTTCAATAGCTTCGGGACCAAAACGCTGCCGACACGGCCGGCGCCGCCGACCACAAGCACGGTCCAGCCCTTCCGGTGGTGCATGAAGACCAGAAAAAGCACAAAAATAATCGCCGCCACCGGAAATATCAGCAGCGCCATGCCGCTGCTCTCGGACGTCGAGCTGGTGCCGTGGGCCAAGGCCGTCGATTCCGACAAGCCGACCGCCGCCAGGGCAGCCAGGCAAGACATTATTTGGGATCTCAAACGCTTCATAGACTTCACATTATGCGGGTTCGTCTAGTGTAGAGCAGTCGAATTTGTGCCATGGCGCCGATCGTGGATTTCGGCTATCAACGGCCGATGAACCGGAAAACGAAGTCCCTGTCAAACACTGTCCGTCACGCCAGCCGATTTCTCGCCGGCCTGCACGGGCTCACCGGTGGCACATTCACGCAGCCATGAGGGCTCTACGCACCAAGATCCCGACCGTGATTGCAACGGTGGTCGTCCAGGTTCTGGCTGCTTCACCGGCTTCGGCCCACGCATTCGGCGTCCGTTACGACCTGCCAATTCCCCTCGGCCTCTACCTCACCGGTGCCGGCGCGGCGGTTCTGCTTTCATTCATCGTCATGGCCCGGTTTTTGAGACAGCACAGCGCCTCGGCAGAAACGCGCCGCTTCGATTTGCTGCGCACTCCCGGGCTCGGTTGGCTTGGCTCGGCCATCGTGCTGAATACCGTCAGAGTCCTGTCGGTGGCCGTCTACGCGCTGTTGCTTGGCGCCGCGTTCTTCGGCAATGCGGACACGTTCCACAACATCGCGCCGCCGTTCGTCTGGGTCATCTGGTGGGTCGGCATGGCCTTCACCTCGGCGCTCGCCGGCAACCTTTGGGCGCTGATCAACCCCTGGAAGATCCTGTTTGTCTGGGCCGAAAGGGCGAGCGGCGAGACTAAGCCATTGCTTGCCTATCCCGCCGGGCTCGGCCGATGGCCGGCCGTGGCGCTGTTCGGTGTCTTTGCCTGGCTGGAACTGATCTCCGGACTGGGCGAGCAACCGCGATCCCTCGGCCTGCTGATCGTTGCCTATTCGGCTATGACCTGGACCGGCATGGCGTTCTTCGGTCGTGATACCTGGCTCGAGAATGGCGAGATCTTCAATGCCGTGTTCGGCCTGCTTGCGCGCTTCGCACCAACCGTCGGAGAAGCAGGATGCTGGCACCTGCGCCCGCCCGCGGTCGGCCTGCTGGCGCGGGCACCGGTCAGCTTGTCGAGTGTTTGCTTCGTGCTGCTGTTGCTGACCACGGTGACCTACGACGGCATCCTCGAAACACCAATGTGGACGGCAGTCCTGGACGGGATCGCCGAGAGCCAGGCGCTCAGAGCCTCCCTAATTGCGCTGCAAGACGCCGGGTTTGACCTGATCGCCTTGATCAAGACGGTGGCTCTGATCGCCCTGCCCTGCCTCTTCATTGCCGTCTATGCGGTCTTCGCCCACGCCATCGCCATGTTCGGCAGCGGCGGCCGGGTGCCGACCCGCGACGTCGCCGGCTATTTCGTGCTGTCGCTGGTGCCGATCGCCATCGCCTATCACCTCTCCCACTACCTGTCGTACCTGTTGATCGGCGGCCAGTACATCATTCCGCTGGCCTCCGATCCGTTCGGGCTCGGCTGGGACCTATTCGGCAGCGCCAACTACCGGATCGACATTGGCATCGTCAACGCCAAGGCGATCTGGTACGTGGCGGTCAGCGCCATCGTCATCGGCCACGTGCTCGCCGTCTACATCGCCCACGTCATGGCGATGTGGGTGTTCGAGGACCGCGGCGCCGCGCTGCGCAGTCAATTGCCCATGCTGGTCCTGATGATCGCCTACACCATGATCAGCCTATGGATCCTGTCACAGCCCATCGTCAACTAAAGATTAGCCACCATACTGGTGTCAAAACTCGGCGGATTCGCCGGGCTTCATCATTTTCACCCGCTTGTCGCCGCCAAGCACCTGGCGGACTTCATCCTCGCCGGCCAAGATACCGAAAGTGCCATAGTGCATCGGCACGACGACGTCCGGATCGAAATACTTCTTGATCGCCAACGCCGCGGCCTTCGGGTCTTGGTTGAACGGCCCACCGCCCGCTTGCAGCAAGATGATGTTGGGTTTGTGCAGCTCCTGGATCAGCGACATGTCGCCGAAAATGCCGGTGTCGCCGGTATGGTAAAGCGTCCGGCCGTCAGTGAATTCAAGCACAAAGCCGACCGGCCGGCCGCCGGGCGAACTCGAATGCATTGCCGGGACATAATGGATGACGACATCGCCGACCTTCACTTTGCCGCCGGGATTGCCGCGCAAGCCCTGACCTTTCGGAAGCTTAAAGCCTCGGACGTGATCGGAGGCGCCGACCACTTTGGCGCCCGTCGCCGTGGCGATCGCCAGCGCGTCGGCGGTATGGTCGAAATGCGAATGCGACACCAGGATGCCGTCCGGCTTGTAGCGCGCAAGGTCCTTGAACGCCGCCGGTGCCTTCGGATTCTTCAGGATGAAGGGATCGAGGAGCAAGGTCGTCCCGCCTGGCGAGACGACCTCAAACGTCGCGTGGCCGATCCAGGTGACCTTGATCTTACCCGCCGCCCAGGCCGGCGCGGCCATGGCAGTGGCAACAGCCAACGCAAACCCGAGGATGGCTGAACGTGAATATAACCGCATACTGTAAGCTCCCTGTATGAAATGCCTGATACAATCCTAGCGCGACGACGAAGAATCTCAACGTCAAGCTTTTGGGAGTGAAAGATCGAGTAGCCTAGAGCCTCGGCACTGATCTCCGGCCGGTCTCAATCCACTTGCTCTAGCTCTCGCGGAAGGCGCGGTCGAATGTCCGCATTATCGGCTGGATGAGGTAACTGGCCAGCGTGCGGTCTGCTGTCGTAATGAACACATCCGCCGGCATGCCGGCCGCAAGCACCAGGTCGGGTGCCACTTCCGCCAAATGACGCCGATCGATCCTAACGTCGACCGCGAAGTAACGCGCACCGGTGGATTTGTCCTCGAAGGCATCGGCGGAGACATGGACGACCTTGCCGTTGACACGCTTGAGGTGGCGCTGCTGGAAGGCGACGAACATGACCGTGGCTGGCGACCCCTCTGACACTTCGTCGATATCAGTCGGGCGGATACGCGCGTTGACGATCAATTCGTCGCGCGCCGGCGCGATGTCGAGAATAGGTTCGCCTGGCCGAACGACGCCACCCAAATTCTTGAATCGGATGTCGAGGACCACGCCGGCGACGGGAGAAGTGACGCGGGTGCGGCCGAGCCGGTCCGTGGTTTCGCGGTAAAGCTTTTCCGCACTTAGCCGCTCAGACTTGACGTCCGTCATCTTGGCATCGATTTGTTCCAGCATGGCGGTCTGCAGATTGCTGGTACGAATTCTGGTCTCGCCGATTGCCTCCTCGTTTCGGGCGACCGAGGCGAACAAATTGCCTTCCGCCGCGACGAGCTGCGCTTCGGCGCGCATAATGGCAAGCAGGCGCGGCTTGCGCTCATGGCCCTGTGCGACCATCTTGCGGACAACCGCGGCCTCTTCCTGAACCAGCCGTAATTGTGCCCGCGTGCCTTCGAGCTGCCGCTGCAGCCCGACGGTCTGCTTTTCGATTTGACTAACGCGTTTGTTCAGGATTTCCCGCTTGGTGCGCATGTTGTTGGCGCGCGCCTCGAAATGGCTTTGTTGTTGTTGGCGAATTTCAGTGATTTCCGGATCATCGACGGCCTGCAACATCGGATGATCGAAATCGATGGCCGGTTTTCCCGCGCGCTCTGATCGCAGGCGCGCTTCTTCGGCCGCCAGGGTTCTGATGCGGTTCCGCAGCTCTTCGACGCGTGCCTCGGCAATCGTATCGTCGAGGACGACAAGGGCGGTTCCAATGTCGACCCGATCGCCTTCCTTGACCAGAATCTGCTTGATGATGCCGCCTTCGAGATGCTGGACGGTCTTGCGCTCGCCTTCAAAGCCTATGACGCCGTTGGCAATAACCGCGCCCGAGAGCGGCGCCTGGGCCGCCCAGAAGACGCCACCACCTATAAGCCCAACGATTACGACCAAGCCGAAAATCAAACTGCCCCTTAGATCGCGGCCCAATGGTGCCTCGTTCTCCGGCATCCGCGTTGAATCCGGCGTCATGGTACGGCACCCAGTACCGTGTGCGGCGAACCGCCGATTGCTTTGTCTTGATTCGATTTGCCGATTAGGACAGGCCCTGGGCGTAACGCCTGCAAGACCTCGTCGCGCGGGCCAAGCATGCGTTGTTGGCCGTCCTTTAAGACCATGATCCTGTCGACGGGCCGCAGGACACGCGTGCCATGGGTAACCAGAACGATGGTCGAAGACCACATCTTCGCCGCCTCAATGGCGGCGACCAGCGCTGCCTCGCCGGCGCTGTCGAGGTTCGAATTGGGTTCATCCAGGACAATCAGCCGCGGCCGATCGAACAGCGCCCGCGCCAATCCGATACGCTGACGCTGACCGCCGGAAAGCATCGTGCCGTCACGGCCAAGCAGCGTATCGTAACCCTGCGGCAAAGACAGGATCATTTCATGCACGTCAGCCACCTCGGCCGCGGCGACGACCAACGCCGGGTCCGGATTTGGCGCCAAGCGAGCGATATTCTCACTCACCGTCGCAGCGAACAATTCGACATCCTGCGGCAAGTAGCCGACATGGCGACCTTGATCGCCGGCCGTGAACCGATCGATTTGCGCGCCGTCAAGGCGCACAAATCCTTTTGTCGGCAACCAGGACCCGACCAGAGTTCGGCACAACGTTGTCTTGCCCGACGCCGACGGGCCCATGAGCGCCAATACCTCGCCCGGCTCGAGCCTGAAAGCAATATTCTTCAGGATCGGGGCACCGCCCTGGCTGGGCGCATACCAGACACCGTCGCACACGAGCACGCCTTTCGGCGCCGGCAGCTGCAACGGCCGGTCTCTGACCTCGGTTGTGGCAAACAACCGCTTAAGTCGGCTGCGTGCGGCGCGTGCCGCCAGCATGCCGCGCCACGCTCCGATCACCTGTTCGATCGGCGCCAGGGCGCGGCCCAGCAGAATGGATCCGGCCACCATGCCGCCGGCCGTCAGCTCGCCGTGGATCACGAAATAGGCGCCGAGGCCAAGAACGCCGACCTGGGCGAGCATGCGGACAAAGCGCGTCGCGCCGACCATGATCGCGTGGCAATCGCCGGCGAATAGATCGCGGCGCACGACACCGGCATGACGATCGTGCCAATTGCTTAGAAACCTCGGCATGATGCCCATGGCCTGCAACACGTCGGCATTCCGGATCGCCTGTTCAACGAGATTTTCGTTGACCACGCGCTCGGCGTTGGCCTCTTGCGCCGGTTTCCGGGCAACAAGTTCGTTCACGACCGCGAGCGCCATGAGCACAACGGCGAAACCCGCGGCGAACCAGCCTAGCGACGGGTGCAACAGCCAGAGTACGACAATGAAAAGCGGCGACCAGGGCAAATCCAAGAGGGCCTTCAGGCCACTGGAAACGAAACTTCGAACAGTGCCCAAGTCGCGGAGCGCCTGGGCATTGGCGTAGTGGCCCGCGAGCGCGGTGCCGACGCTTGCCGCGATCAACGGACCGGATAGCGTTTTGTCGAGCCAAACACTCATTCTGGTCTGAATTCGGCCGCGCACGGTCTCCAAGAGGCCCATGATCAATAGCGCGAAGCCCGCAATCACTGTGAGTAACAGCAAGGTCTCGACCCGTTGGCTGGCGAGCACGCGATCGAACACTTGCAACATGTACAAAGGGGCGACCAGGAACAGGCCGTTGATTACGAAACCGAAAGCGATGAGGTAAAATAATCCTGTGCGGCATTGACGCAACGCCGCCTGCAGCGGGTCGGGCGGCCCCGGGTGAGGCGGGCTCACTCGTAAACCCACGAAATCGCTTGACGCTTTCCCTGTATTTTTTTCATATCAAACTTCATAATACACACTACACAATCATAACGCGTCGGCCGACCAAGTGAATGGGTCGCCAGCGAAGGCTAATACAATTTGTTGGCCGCACTATCCGATTTCGGCAAGAAAATGCCGCCGACAGGAGTTTGGCGGCGTTCGGACCTTCATTGAAAGGCAATGTTCGGATACCAATTGAAGATTGGGGGATTTTCACGTGCTGGAACCAATACGTTCGGCCAATTAATGGAAAGACAAACCCATGCGCCCACCAGATTACATTGGTAGTGAATTCGACGATTCCATAACAGGCGGAGCCAACGAGAGTGATTATATTCACGGATTGGGCGGGAATGATACGCTGTTCGGCGGGGGCGGAAATGGCAGGGATACGATCAGGGGCGGCGATGGGAACGACTCGATCCTCGGCGGCAACGACGTAGATCTGTTGTATGGCGATGACGGTGATGACGTCATCCGCGTCGATGGTTTTCTCGAATTTCCTGGCCCCTTCAATGACCGCGCCTACGGCGGCGACGGCGATGACACGATATTCGCCGGCAACGGTGATGATGACATCTGGGGCGGCAATGACGACGACTTCATCATCGGACACAGCGGCTTTACCGATAGCGACAAATTGAGAGGCGAAGACGGCAACGACACGATCATCGGCGGCGACGGCAGCGATTATATCACCGGCGGCGACGACGACGACTTACTCGACGGCGGCAACAGCCTCAATAGTATCGTTGGCGGAGACAGGATTGGCGGCGGCGGCGGCAACGACCAAATATTCGGCGGTGACGGCGCCGACAGTTTGTTTGGCGATGCCGGCAACGATTTCATCAGTGGCGGCGACAATGACGACGACATCCACGGCGGCCAAGGCAACGATACGCTGCGCGGTGGGTTTGGTAACGACACCCTGAACGGCGGCAGCGGCAATGATACAGCGCTCTACGACGATATGCCGTTCGTGCTGGCCGACCTGCGGGCGAAACTGGCCGTCAGTGGTGCCGGCGGCACCGACGAACTGGTTTCTATCGCGAACGTGATCGGCAGCGACGGCAACGACCGCATTGTCGGTAACAACAAGGCAAACCGGCTCGAGGGCAGCGACGGTGACGACCTCCTCCAAGGCGACGACGGCAACGACACCCTGTTGGGCGGTGCCCAAGAGGACACGCTGGAAGGCGGCGACGGCAACGACAGCCTTGACGGCGGCGCCGAGAACGATTTTCTCGACGGTGGCGACGGCAGCGATGTCATGTTCGGCAACGACGGCAACGACTTTATGATCGGCGGTATCGGCCCGGACTTCATCGACGGCGGCCGTGGCATCGATCTGGTAAGCTACGCCGATCAACTCGGTAATCTCACCGCGGACTTGGAAATCGGCTTCGGCACGATTCAACTGAATGGCCAGTCAGAAGTCGACACGTTGATCGACGTTGAAAACCTGTTCGGCACCGAAAGCGGCGATATCATCGCCGGCAGCACCGGTGACAACCAAATATTCGGATTGGGTGGACTGGACATCATCGCCGCCGGTCAAGGCAACGATGTAATCCAAGGCGCTGCCGGCAATGACATTCTGGGTGGCGGCATGGGCTCGGACACGATTTTCGGCGGCAGCGACAACGACATAATGTTTGGCGGTGCGGGCAACGATTCATTATTCGCCGAGGCCGGTAACGACCTGCTGATCGGCGGACCCGGCGGCGACACCATGGTCGGCGGCGCCGATGTCGACATATTCGAATGGACGGACGGCGATGTGCTGGGTGAAGTCGTCGACGATACCGACCTTGTCCTCAACTTCGACATCGGCATCGACAAACTGCGCTTCAACCAATTCTTCGACGCCGGCGAATTCGAACCTGGCGTCGACCCCATTACGAACAATATAATATTCGTGGCGGCCGGCCCGACCGCCAATGACACCGCCATGACGGTGGCCCTGCCGCCAGGCGCGGCGTCGCCTTTCGACACTCTGGCATTGTTCGAAGACGTCGCGCCCGGCGATTTCGATTTGGAGCAAATGTTCGCAGACGGTGAGCTGATCTTTATTTGAGGGGTTCCCCGCCCTACTCCGCCGCGACCGTATGTTGGCCGGAGCCGGATAGCTCGAAGCCTTCGTAGCCGTTGGCGGCGACCGCGTCGCATTTTTCACGGTATAGGCCGACGCCGCCGATATAGGGCAGGAACAGACGTGGCTTGCCCGGGATGTTGACGCCCATATACCAGGAGTTGGCCTTCGGATAGAGCGTCTGGTGGGCGACCACGTTGACGTGGTCGACCCAATCGTCCTCGGCCGCCGCGGTCGGTTCGATCATGTCCAGGCCGGCCGAGCGCAAATGCGCCAGGCTGTCGATCACCCAATCCACATGCTGCTCGATCGAGACCATCATGTTGGAAAGGACCGAGGGACTGCCGGGCCCGGTGATCATGAACATGTTCGGAAAACCCGCCGTCATCAGGCCGAGATAGGTGCGCGGGCCGGCCCGCCATTTCTCGCCGAGCGTCGCGCCCGCCTTACCTTGGATGTCGATTTTCAACAAAGTCCCGGTCATGGCGTCGAAACCGGTCGCAAAGACGATGCTATCGAAATCGAAGGCTTGGCCGTCGGTGGTCAGGCCAGTCTCGGTGATCTCCTCGATCGGTTTATCGCGAACATCAACCAAGGTGACATTGTCGCGGTTGAAGGTCTCGAAGTAGTTGGTGTCGACGCAAATGCGCTTGGTGCCGATCGGATAATCCTTTGCCGCCAGCAGCTCGGCATCGCCGGCATCGTCAACGGTCGCGCGGATTCTGTCGCGCACGAACCGGGCCGCCGTGTCGTTGGATTGCTGGTTCGTGGCCAAGTCGTTGAAAGCCGCCATGAAGGTGGTGCCGCCGGTCGCCCAGCGCGCCTCATAGACCTGCTTTCGGGTCTGTTCGGAGACGTCCATCGCCGATATGGTGTTCAAATTGTTCAAAATGCCGTTGCGCGTGCGGCGCGCATTGGCACGGAGCCCGGCATAATCGTCTTTCCAGGAGTGTTCGTAATCGTCGGTCATCGGGCCGTTGCGCGACGGGATCGAGTAGTTCGGCGTGCGCTGAAACACCGTCGCATGCTTGGCCTGTTCGGCGATGACCGGAATGGCTTGAATGGCCGACGACCCGGTGCCGATGATGCCAACCCGCTGGCCGGAGAAATCGACGCCTTCATGGGGCCATTCCCCGGTGTGGTAGGTGGCACCCTGGTAGCGGTCGAGGCCCTTGAAGTCCGGCACGCTGGCCGATGAAAGGCAGCCCGTCGCCATGACACAGAAGCGCGCGGAAACCCGCTCACCCTGATCGGTCTCAACCTGCCAGCGTTGGCCTTGCTCGTCGAAATGCATTGCCGTGACGGAGGTGTTGAAGTCGATGCCGCTTCGCAGGTCGAACCGGTCGGCGACGTGCTGAGCATATTGCAGGATCTCGGGCTGAGCCGAAAACCGTTCGCTCCATTGCCATTCCTGCTGCAAGTCCTCCGAGAAGGAATAGGAATATTGCATGCTCTCGACGTCGCAGCGCGCGCCGGGATAGCGATTCCAGTACCATGTGCCGCCGACATCCGATGCGGTCTCGAACACCCGTGTAGTCAGACCCATTTGCCTTAGGCGATGCAGCAGGTATAGGCCGGCGAAGCCGGCGCCAACGACGACCACGTCGACGTTGGTCAATGGCGAGTTGCTCGTTTGGTCCTTGGCTGAATCAGCACGCGTCACCGCAATCGCTCCTTTTCGGCATCGTGTCGCCTGGGAATGGTGAGCAGAACGGCGGCATTGTCAATGGCTCCCGAACGCGCAGACCGGCCGGCAGCCTCGGCGAACACTACGAATGCCGCTCGATAACCGACCCGTCGGACGCGAGAATTTGCATCGGCAGGGCAAGTTCGGTTCCAACGTCTTGGACAATGGCCGTGATGCCGAGAAGGATGCTTTCCTTAATTTCCAGGAACTCGGCGAAATCCGTGGTTAGCACATAGGCGAATATTTCCGTCTCGTAGGAATACTCTCCGAACGCCACCAATCGGACGCGGCAGAAATCCTCAGAAACCCGGACATCCTTCTCCAGCAAGGCGCGCACGCGGGCCAGCCAGTCGTTCAACTGACCTTCACTGGTGCTTCGCTTCAGATGTACGTTCAGATGCAGCAACGTCTGGTCACGCTGGGCGAAATTCTCCAACTGCAGCTGCGAGAAATCGGCATTTGGGATGGTAATGATGGTCCGACCGAGGGTGCGAATGCGCGTCGATCTGAGGCCGATCTCCTCGACCACGCCCATGTTCCCGTCGAATTGACAGAAATCGCCGACGCGCACCGGCCGATCCATGAACAGGATAAAACCGCCGATCACGTTTTCCAGGGTCGGCCGCGCCGCCAGCGCGATGGCGGCGCCGCCGATGCCGACCCCGGCCAGAACCGGTGCCAAGGGAATGCCCAGCGTGCTGGCGCCATGGACAATCAATCCGATGATGAAGACCACGGACACCAGACGGGTCGACACCCGTACCATATGGGCATCAATGCTCTGCCTGGCGAAACCTTGACCCAGGATGACGAAATCCGATGCCCGGCCCAGCAGCTTCCAACCGAGCCAGCCAACAAAGATGATCTTGATCACGGTGGCGCTTGTTTCCGTAAAGACGTTGAGACCGCCGACAAGCTTCAACTGCTCGGTCAGCAAAAATTCGAGCGTGACGATGACGCCGATGGCGACCGCCGCGGCGGCGATTTCGCCAAATTGAAACAACACATGCCGGTTCCGAAAGCGCTCATCCCAACGCTTGCCCCAAGCCGCCGTTGCGACGATCACGGCGATGCTGACAATAATCGAGAGAATGGATCCGACGAGTTGCCAGACAGTTTGCCCAAAAACGACAATCCTCGCCCAATCGGGCAGGCCGGTGATCCAGTCCGGATCGATCCAGTAGCCGGACGCCCGAACATAGATGTCGTAAACCGGCAGGGCGTCGGCGGCCCGATAGGGTAGATGCCGTACCCGCTCATAAAACTCACCCGCCCGGTCAACCGTTTCGACAGTAAACAAGAACTCCCCGGCGCGCGGGCCGGAGTCTATGCGCGCAATCATGATCTCCGTATTCGGAATGCGCCAAATCGCTGGTCCGTCCGCCTCCGAATCGCCGGCGCCCGGAATTTCCGTCACCGCCGGCAAATCGACGCGTTGCAGCACTTCCTTTAGTTGCAGCGAGGCCTCGACACCACGCCGAACCTTGAACGCATCGCCAACGCCGCTCAGATTCAAGCAGCCTGTCGCACGATCCATCGCCGTCCGCACTGACGCTTCCCACGCCTCTCTGGCGTCATAGGAGTCGTCGTCGAGGTATCGCTTGACCGCCAAATCAACGTTTTGAAGGAAACTTTGCAGCGTTTCACGCGGCCCAGACGTGTCCGGCGGCTGTAGCAATTGTTCGGCGGAAGGACCTTCCGCCATGGATTGGCTGGACGTCAGGCAAATCAGAAGAATGGCGGCTATCAAATAGCGGAGCGAGCACCGAGCCCGCGCCGCCCCGTGACGCCGTCGAGGTTTCACCGAAAATGCCATTACTGTCCTTCTGATCGCGATCGGCCAAGTGCTTGACGGCACCACGCCCACATCGCCGCATTGCCGTCCGCGAAGAACGTACCATTTCCGGCCAATGCTGACCACGAAGATGCGCGGCCCCCACCGAATCGGCGACAGGCCAGGCTTCACGTGGTTATAGTGACCCATCCCGTCAAACGATTGCCCAGGAGAGACCTATAGCCCCGAGAAGCGAAAAGATTACTTTTTTTGGCGTCAACGGGGATCTGCTGACCGGATTGGGTTCATGCAAAACCATGACCATGCGTCTCTATGCTGACCGCAAAGGCTTTCCGTTGGATCGCGCCCGCGTGACACTCAAGCACAGCAAGATCCACGCCAAGGATTGCGCTGAGTACGAGACCAAAAGCGGGTGCATCGGACATAGCTAACCGAAATGCGAATCGAAAGCCGCTACAAGGGGTAGCGCGAGCCCTATTCCGGCTTTGACAAAAGAAAATCCCGGAGCACGATCGCACCATTCCGTTCGCTGTCCTTGGCCGCAAACACAAAGGTCACGTGCTGCCTGGCGCATAGCACCCGCAAGGCATCTACCGCGGCATGGTTCCCGGCCAATTCGGTAACGTAGCGCTGGCGAAACGCCTGCCAGCGCTCCGGACGATGCCCGTACCAGGTACGCAACGCCGGCGTCGGGGCAGCATCCTTGGCCCAATGATCGATGCCGGCGGCGGCTTTCGACAATCCGCGCGGCCATAATCGCTCGACGAGGACACGCAAGCCATCGGCCTCCGAGGGACGCTCATAGACGCGCTTCAACGCAATGGACAACGGCGACAGGGTGCTGCGGCGGCGAGGCATGACTTAGGGGTATCCAAAGTTGAGACCACCAGCGACCGTTGGGTTGGCAGGGTGATCCGCCATCGCCATTCGGTCCTGGACGTCGGCATGCAAATTCAAGCTGAACTGAGACATTCGACTGTTCTCCGGGCGGCACTTTAGGCAACGCACATCGCCGACGTCGGTAGGTGCCGTGGCCCTCGCATACTGCTGCGAGGGAAGTATGTCACCGCACCTCCGATAATGCAGCCGCCAATGATGACGATGAGATCGTGACGACCATCACACAAGGCACCGAGATCGTCGCTTTTTTTTCAATCGCATCCCCGTTGTGACGCCTATCACATACAGAGGTGGCGGATTATGGGAAAAACCACCCCGACAGCGATTGGCGCTGTCTTGGAAGGAAAGTGGAGATAGAAAGATGAACATCACCAAGAAAATTGTCGGTTTGACTGCTGTCGCAACAATTACCCTGATGACCCTGGCCGCCCCGGCGAGTGCACGGATCACCAAGGAACAGTACGACACTGGTACCGGCGCCTATAGCGATCAGATGAACACCATGCCGAGTGCCATCTATGACGGCGGCTCGATCGGCAGCACGGTGCCTTACGAGGACGAAGTCAAGGCCGACCCGAACGGCAACGATGACTTTGTCGGACCGTCCCGCGACCCGGACGAGCGCGAGCGCCGGACCCGCAACTGATCGATCCTCCGGCCGCCGCGATCGGCCGGACCAAGTCGAAGCCAAGCGCCCATCCATTGACATGGCTGGGCGTGTTCGATTCTGGGGCCACAGATTTCATCCATGATCACGTCGGTTGATCATGGGCCGACCAATGGGCGTGCTCGGAATCGCCGCTCTTACAGCTGTTCCATACAATTTCCTGATGATCGCCGCCGTTTGGCGAAGCACCGCATGATACCCCCGCGCCTGGATTCGCCGGCGGTGCACGACTACACTGCGTTTCATGTCGGAGAGAACCCAGCGTCGATTGGCGGCGATCGTATCTTTGGATGTGGTTGGCTATTCGCGCCTCATGGGCACGGACGAGGCCGGTACGCTCAGCGCCATGCGTGCCCATCGCGCGGAGCTTTGGAATCCGGCCATCGAGAAATTCGGCGGTCGGGTTGTCGGCACCGCCGGCGACAGCCTGTTGATCGAGTTCGCCAGTGCCGTCGCGGCGGTCGAGGCCTCGACCGCGGTCCAGCGCGGCATGGTCGAGCGCAATGCCGACCTGCCAGACGAGCGCCGCATGCTGGTGCGGATCGGCATAAACATCGGTGAGGTCATCGTCGACGGCGGCGATATTTTCGGCGACGGCGTCAACGTCGCAGCGCGCCTGCAGGGCATCGCTGAGAGCAGCGGCATTGCCATTTCAGGCAACATCCATGAACAGGTGAACGGCAAAGTCGATGTCGCTTTTAGTGATGACGGCGAACAAGAGGTCAAGAATATCGACCGGCCGGTCCGCGTTTGGCGTTGGTCCGCGGCGCCGCCGGCGGCGGCCGCAAATTCGACGCGCCCCGAGGCCCCGGCGCCGATACCCGACAAGCCCGCCATCGCCGTGTTGCCGTTCGACAACATGTCGGACGACCCGGAACAGGAGTATTTTTCCGACGGCATCGCCGAAGACGTCATCACCGATTTGTCCAAGATTTCCGCGCTGTTCGTGATCGCGCGTAATTCGTCCTTTGCCTATAAAGGGCAGTCGGTGGACATCCGGCGCTGCGCCGAAGAATTAGGCGTAACCCATGTTCTGGAAGGCAGCGTCCGACGCGCCGCCAACCGCGTACGTATTACCGCACAGTTGATCGAAGGCAGAAGCGGCCGCCATCTATGGGCCGAACGCTACGACAGGGATTTGGACGACATCTTCGCCATTCAGGACGAAATTACCCGGAAAGTGGTCGACGCCCTGAAGGTCACGCTCAAGCTGGATGAACAAACGCGCATCGGCAAGCCGATGACCGCCGACATCGAGGCCTACGACATCACGTTGCGGGCCAGCAATCTGCTCTATCGGCACACGCAAAAGGACGTTGCCGAGGCCGTTCAATTGTTCGAAAAAGCGATTGCAAAGGACCCGACCTATGGTACGCCGCAATTCGGATTGGCGGTGGCCCATTTCAATATGTACACCAGCGGCTGGACCGACGAACCGGACAAAATTCTGGCGCGCGGCCATCAGCTCGCGACAAAGGCCGTTGAAATTGAACCAACGGAACCACAAGGCCATTGGGCCTTGGCCTTGGCCGAACTCTGGCGGCGCAATCACGACCAAGCCATAAGCGAAGCGGAACAGGCCATTGCACTCGCCCCGAACTATGCGCAGGCCTACGCCATTCACGGCTACGCCTTGAGTTACGCGAGCCGGTCCGCCGAAGCGATTGAAAGCCTGGAAATGGCGATGCGCCTGGATCCGCAACACAATGATATTTGGCTGCATTTTCTAGCCCACGCGTATTTTGTTCAGGCTGATTACCAACAGGCGGCGACGCTGCTGGAGCGCCGCATCCGGCGCCAGCCGGCGACCGACATCTCCCGGGTGTTGCTGGCGTCCTGTTGTGGCCATCTCGGCCGCAAGAACGAGGCCCGGGACCTATGGGCAAAGACCTTGGACATCAACCCGAATTATTCCATTGAACAAAAGGCCCGCGTCCTGCCCTACAAGAACCCTGCCGATTGGCAAAAGTTCGTCGATGGTTTGGGCAAGGCCGGCCTGCCGTCATGAAGCTCTATTACGCGTCGCCGAGCCCCTATGTGCGGAAAGTCATGGTGACCGCTATCGAAGCTGGCTTGGACGGCGAAATCGAGCGCGTGACGCCGGCGGAGAGAATGTGGGTCGGTGACGGCGATCAAGTCGTGGTCGAAAGCAATCCGCTCGGGAAAATTCCGACACTGATCGCACGCGACGGCTCGGTCTTGATCGATTCATCGTTAATCTGCGAGTACCTGAGCAGCCTATCGCCCGACACCGGTCTGTTGCCGGCGGCCGGCCCCGAGCGTTGGCGCGTGCTACAACTGCAGGCTCTCGCCCAAGGAGCCTTGGACGCCGCCGTGCATCGATTTGTCGAAACCGGGCTGCGCCCCGCCGGATTGCGGTGGGGCGACTGGATCACTCGGCAAAGCGTGAAGGTCTCGCGAACCTTCGACCAACTGGAGGCGATGATTTCGGCGGACCAGATAGCGACGTCCGGTGCCAACGCCATCCACCTCGGCACCATCACCATGGGCTGTACCCTCGGCTATCTCGACCAAAGAGAGAATGATCAAAGTTGGCGGGCAGGCCGGCCCGGACTGTCGCGGTGGTATGACGACTTCAGCCAACGGACATCCATGCAGGCGACAATACCGCCGCCCCTGGAGTCGCCAAATTGAGGTTGGCGATTCCGTGCGCGATACAGATAAATTAATGGTACGCGTTCGATCGTTCACCGTCTCAGCATGGAATTCGTGACGGCCATCACACACAGGGACGCTACAAGCGTGTTTTCGCCAACCGAGTCCTCGATGTGACGCCTGTCACATACGCCGGCGGCCGATTATGAGAAAAACCACCCCGACAGCGATTGGCGCTGTCTTGGAAGGAAAGTGGAGATAGAATGATGAACATCACCAAGAAAATTGTCGGTTTGACTGCTGTCGTAACAATTGCCCTGATGACCCTGGCCGCCCCGGCGAGCGCGCGGATCACCAAAGAGCAATACGATACAGGTACCGGCGCCTATAGCGATCAGATGAACACCATGCCGAACGCCATCTACGACGGCGGCTCGATCGGCAGCACGGTGCCTTACGAGGATGAAGTCAAGGCCGATCCCAACGACGCCGACACCTTCGTCGGACCGTCCCGCGACCCGGACGAGCGCGAGCGCCGGACCCGCAACTAAACCATCCTCCGGCCACCACGAGCGGCGGCCACAATCGAAGCAGAGCGCCCATCCATTTCATGGCTGGGCGTATTCGATTCTAGGGCCAAAGCTTACCGAATAACGCGGACGCCCGCCTCAGGCAGCCGCCTTGATCAGGTCGGCGCATTTCTCGCCGACCATGATGCTGGGCGCATTGGTGTTGCCGGACGGCATGGTCGGGAAGATCGAGGCGTCGGCGACGCGCAGACCCTCCAACCCATAAACTTTGAGCTGTTCGTCGACCACCGCGTTCGGCCCCGGCCCCATGCGGCAGGTGCCGATGGGGTGGTAGGCGGTCTCCGAATTCTCCCTGATCCATTGCTCGATCGCCGCGTCGCTGTCGCACGCCGTGCCGGGCGAGTATTCCTCGCCGCGGAATGGGTCGAGCGGCGGCGCGTCGACGATGCGGCGCATCATCTTGAAGCCGGCGACCATGGTGTCGCGGTCGATCTGGTCGGCCAGGAAGTTGAACCGGATGGCGGGTTGCGCTGCCGGGTCAGTGGAGCGGATATGGATCGAGCCCAGGCTTTCCGGCCGCAACTGATAACAGGCCAGGGTCATGCCGGGGAAAGGATGCAGCTTGCGCCGCTTCGGGTCTTTCACTGCATAGGGCACCAGATGCATCTGCACGTCCGGCGTCTCCAGCTCCGGCCGGGTTTTGAGGAAGGCCAAGAGCGGCGCCGAGGGCAGGCTCAAGAAACCGCCGCCGGTGGTCAGATACTTGGCCACCTGCCCGATTAAGTTGATGCCGCGGGCACGCTCGTTATAGGAAACGCCGCGTGCCGTCACCTTCCATTGAATGCGGGCGTTGATGTGGTCGCGGAAATTCTCGCCGACCGCGGCCAGTTCGTGGTTCACGGCGATGCCGTGCTCCTGCAACACGTCGGACTTGCCGATACCGGACAGCTCCAGGATCTGCGGCGAGCCGATGGCGCCGGCGGACAGAATGACCTCGCGGCCGGCCCGCGCCTCGTTCACTTGGCCGCCCCGCGCATAGACCACGCCGACGCAGCGCTTGCCGTCCAGGATCAGGCGATGGGTCATGGCTTCGGTAACGATGTTCAGGTTGCCGCGGCCCTTGGCCGGCTCCAGATAACAATGCGCGGTGCTCATGCGCCGGCCGCGCCAGATCGTCGTCTGGGTTTTGACGATGCCTTCCTGATCGGGGCCGTTATAGTCGGCATTGCGGCGATAACCGGCCGCCTCGGCGGCGGCAAACAGGGCGTCGTAGAGGGGGTTCTGGTCGGGGACTTCGGAGACGCTCAACGGCCCGCCGCGGCCGCGCACACCGTCGCCGCCTTTTTCGTAGTTCTCCATGCGCTGGAACAGCGGCTCCACGTCCTGCCAGCTCCAGCCGCGATTGCCGAGTTGCGACCAGATGTCGTAATCAAGCGTCTGACCGCGCACATAGACCAGGCCGTTGATCGACGAGGAGCCGCCCAAAAGCTTGCCGCGCGGCACCGGAATGGCGCGGTTGGCGGTGCCGGGCTCGGGCTCCGACTGGAAGAGCCAATTGGCGCCGGGGTGATTGATCAACAGGCCGAAGCTAACTGGCAGGCGGGTATAGGGATGACCGGCCTTGCCGGCCTCCAACAGCAGCACCCGATTGGCCGGATTCTCGGTCAGGCGATGGGCCAATGCCGCGCCGGCCGAGCCGGCGCCGACGATGATGTAGTCGTACTGCTCCTGATTGGTGGCGTCCATGATGCTCCCCGTGGCCCCGATTTGCTTGCCCCATTCTACGCCATGCCCGAGGTCGGGCCTAGCCATGGGAAAACGGATCGGTCGAGAACCGCTCTTGTCAGCCGGCGTGCAGGCGGAGCGGCAGGGTTTCCAGGGTCCGCAGCGTATTGTTGAGCCGGCGCGTAGCGCCGCCGGCGGGCTCCAGCCGTTCGACCCGTTCGGCCAGTTTGCGCAAGATGATCTCGCCTTCCATCTGGGCGACCCGTTGGCCGACGCAGCGGTGAATGCCGGTGCCGAAGGCGAGATGCCCTGCCGGCCGGCGCGCGATATCAAAACGGTCGGCGTCTTGCCAGCGCCGGGGATCGCGGTTGCCGGCGCCGAGAAAGAGCAGGATCTTCTCGTCCGGCCCGATCGCGACGCCGGACAAGTCCGTCGCCTTGGCGGAGGTTCGGAAAAAAGTCTGCACCGGGGCTTCGAACCGCAGGACTTCTTCGAACGCGTGCTTGGCTTGGCCCGGATCTTGGCGCAGCAGATCCCATTGCTCAGGATGTTCGGCGAAACAAAACAGCGCGTTGCCGATGCCGGCGACCGTGGTGTCGATCCCCGCGGTCAACAGCGAGCGCACCAAGAGGCCCGCTTCGTCCGGCGTCACCCCGCCATCATCGGCAGCCCGGTAAATGGCATCGCCAAAACCGCCGGCGTTCAAGGCGTCACGCTCGCAGTGGCGCATGATCCAGTCTTGGACTTCCGCCGCAACATCCAGTGCCTGTTGGCGCAACCAATTTTTGGGGCCGAACACATTGAACACCAGATTGCCATAGATCAGCAGATTCTCCCGGCCCTGCTCCCCAATCCCGACCGCGTCCGGAAATACTTTCAGCGGATAGGCAACGGCAATATCGGCGACGCCGTCGATCTCCTTCCGGTCCAACAGGCGATCGATCAGGCGATCCGCATCGCGCTCGAACCGGCCCTGCAACGCCGCTACTGATTTCTGCGACAAAGCCCGGGCCAAGACGGTGCGCGCCCGTGTATGCGCCGGTGGATCGGCCTCCAACACCAGGCTCGGCGGGCGGAACGGTTTTTCGGTTTTGAAATTGGCCAGGCCGACACCGGCCGATGAACAGTAGGTATTAAAATCCTTCAACACGGCGGCGCATTCCTGGTGGCGGGCCGTCGCCCAAATGCCGTACCGATTCAGCCAGCAGACGGGCCCGGCCTCCCGCATTTGATCGTGGAAGCCATAGGGGTCGGACAGGAAATCCTCGGAAAACGGATCAATGTCGAGATGCGGGACGGCGGTATCTTGGTCTGCATGCTGCGTCGCAACGGTGGAACGGGGCATGGCGCTCTCCCAAAATTTCTCCAAATCAGGCAACGGTCAGCCAACGGTCAGCCAGTGACTTGTGCTGCGGTTTCGCGTTGATTTGATTATTGTTTCAGGCTAGATTTTATAAGTCAATAAAATTTTATAGGTCAATAAATTGAACAAGACCGCACGCCCCAAAAAACGCGACGCGGAAATCCTCAACGCCGCGGCCGAGGTCTTCGCGCAGAGGGGCTATCACGGCGCCAGCACGAAAGACATCGCCGACCGTTTGGGGATTCAGCAGGCCGGCATCTACCACTATTTCAAATCGAAAGACGCCGCCCTTGCCGAGGTTTGCCACATCGGTGTCACCGGCTTCCTGGACCATCTGCGCGACATATCGGCGTCGGACTTGGCCGCCGACGAAAAGGTCCGACGGGCCATCGCCGAACACCTGAGGCCATTTCGCGAGCGCCGCCAGTACAATCAGGTCTTCCTCAACGAACGCCGCTATCTGGTCGGTGAAAACCGCAAACGGGTGACCGCGCTGGCGCGAAAGTATGAACGCGCGCTGCAGGCGATCTTTGAGCAGGGCGTGCGCGCCGGCACCTTCCGCGGCGATCTCGATTGCCGCCTGGCCACCTTGGCGATGCTCGGTATGTGCAATGCGGTGCCGCTCTGGTACGGCAGCGCTTCAGACGCCGACATCGACGCCATCGCCGCCGCCTATGCGGAAATCTTGCTGCGCGGCGTGAGCGCATAGTCCATGGATTCATCGGCGCCAGACCGGTAGACTCGGTGCTTGTCACGAAGTTTAAAATTCACCGATTGGGGCAGATCGTTCATGTTCAAAACCTTGACCGACCAATTGCAGTTTCCCGAGGGCCCCATCGCCATGGCCGATGGCAGCGTTGTTCTGGTGGAAATCCGCCGCGGCACCTTGAGCCGGGTCACGGCGGACGGTGATATCCAGGTGATCGCCGACTTGGGTGGTGGCCCGAACGGCGCGGCGATCGGCCCGGACGGTCACTGCTATATCTGCAACAACGGCGGCTTCAATTGGACGGACGACGTGCACGGCGCCCGACCGATCATGCAGGCCGACGACTATTCCGGCGGCCGTATCGAGCGGGTGAACCTGGCAACCGGCGCGGTCGAGCGACTGTATGATGAAGCCGCGGGCGTGCCGCTGAAAGGGCCGAACGATATCGTCTTCGACGCCGAAGGCGGCTTTTGGTTCACCGATCTCGGCAAGCGCCGGCCCGAGGATATGGACCACGGTAGCGTCTATTACGCCACCGCCGACGGAAGTCATATCGAGCGGGCGATTTTTCCGATTCTGACGCCCAACGGTGTCGGCCTGTCGCCGGACGAGCAGCGGCTCTATGTAGCGGAAACACAGTCCGGGCGCCTTTGGGCCTTTGATCTGGACGCGCCGGGCCGGGTCGCCAAACGACCTTTCCCCTCGCCCCACGGCGGCCACTTGGTCGCCGGCTTGGCCGGCTTCCAGCTTTTCGATTCCCTCGCCGTGGACAGTGCCGGCAACGTCTGTGTCGCCACTCTGATGAACGGCGGCATCACCATCATGTCGCCTGACGGCGGCACGGTCAGCCATGTGGCGATGCCGGATCCTTACACCACCAACATCTGTTTCGGCGGCGATGATCTGCAGACCGCCTACATCACCCTGTCGGCCAGCGGCCGGTTGGTGGCAATGCCGTGGCCGACGCCTGGCCTGCCGCTCAATTTCCTCAATCACTAATAATAGTCTGCGAGCGTCGGCCGCCGATGATGGGCGCGGCACCTATCAGGGAGTGGAGCGATGAACGCACCAAATTTGACCAACGGTTCGCGTATTGGCCTGGCCTTGGGGGCACTCTTTCTGGCCGGGCTGTTTTCCGTTTTGTTCGGGTGGATTTGCGACACCGTATTTGGCCGTGAAGCATGGACCAGTTTCGTGCTGATGAATTTTGGGCTGGTGGTCGGCCTGCCGATGGCGGCCGCCCTGGCCTTTGGCATTGTGGTTGCGTTTCAGCAAACCTCGGAAGGGCCCTTGTCCATGCGTCTTGGGCCGCTGGAGTTCAGCGGCCCTGCCGGCCCAATTCTGCTGTGGGTGGTTTGTTTTTTGGCCACTGTGTTCGCAATTAGCCTGCTTGCAAAGTAGGTGGGCGAGGCCTGCCCATTGGCGGATTTTTGTGATTGTTTCCAAATCCACGGCAGGTTATGTGAAGATTCTAACTCAACGGCAATACAGCCCTTTGGCCGCCGGGTACGATGACGCTCCCTTGCTGAATGAAAATAGGGGATCTTCGGGCGCTCGATAGCCAGATCGGATCAATTGGATTTACTAACCAAGTTCCTCAAGAACTTGTTTCGCGGTTCTCAGATCCTTTGTGTCGAAGCCTTCCGTGAACCAGTTGTAAACCGGTTCTAATATAGCCGTCGCTTCGCCATTCTTGCGTTCTCCAGACAGAAGCCTCGCTAGACCCATCGCGGCGCGAAGCTCCCACGACTTGGCCTTTTGCTGCTGTGCAATTTCAATGGCTTTTCGATAACAGGCTTCCGCTTGAAGCAGATCGCTTGACGGCCCATCGCGAAGGAGATCGCCTTTGACTCGATAGGCATCCGCCAACGTCCAACGCTCGTGAGTCACTTCAGCCCGTTCAATCGCGTGGCCGATGAGTTTTCGTGCCTCGGCTGTTCTCCCTACGCCATGCAATGCCAAAGCGATTGTTGCACGCGCCTCGACAGCCGTAAGTTCGCCACCCAGCGATTCCCAAAGCGATATGACACCTAACAAAGTCTCCATGCTTCCTTCGCTGTCACCTTTCAGGGCCTGAGCCCTTGCTCGCATACCTTGGGCCAAGACGAACTTGGCAAATTGCAAGTTCTCTTCTACGGCAATAGATTCGGCTTCATCACATTGTGCAATCAGCCGGTCATACTCCCCTCGAAAGAGTAGGCCATACGATCCGTTTGAAAGCGAAAAGACCATATGAAACGGATGCTCGATACGACGCGCGTGTTCGAGCGCCTCTTGCTGTTCGGTTAACGCCTGTTCCGGATAACCAAGGATCCACAGCAAAATGCTCCCTGCCCATTGCAGGGTAATGACTTTTGGATCATGCAGCGTGAAATGCGTAATTTGGCCATGCAGGCTATAGTCGTAGGTCTCCAAAATTGTTGCTTTGTAGCGCAACGCCTTTTCAAAACGCCCCAACCACATGTAATTGCAAACACCAGCCATGTCTCGTATGAGAGCAAGGGGCGTAGCATTATCACGGCCTGCAGCTTGGTCAAATTCGGTGATCCAGGAAAGCGCTGGTTCAAGATTGCAACGGCACGTCTCACAGAGCCAAATTCCCCATAGAACCGGTGCCAAGGCATCGTTGTCCCGGAGTTTTTTTGCCAGCGGTACGGCCGGCAATAGCGCATCCAAAACGAGCTGACTAGGCCAACCGTGAAGAGCCATGCAGGTCGTGCCAAGCGCTAAGCGAACGTCAAGTTCCAACCGATCCCTTTTTTCAAGATCGGTAACTTTCTCCGCTTCGGATAAGCCAAGCCGTAGCTGTGCTTCCGCCTCAACAAGCGCTGTGACTTGGAGAAATTTCTGGCCGGCGGCGAAGTAGTGCTTCGCCGCCTTTTCCGGCATCTCGGCGGCGGCAAAGTGACGGGCAATGTCAGCCGACTCGACCGTCACATCCGCTTCCATGACCGCGGCAAGGCGCCCGTGTAGCTGGATGCGCTTGCTGATTAGGAGGCTCTCGTAGGCCGAGTCCTGAACCAAGGCATGCTTGAAGGTCCAGTTTGATCCACGCCGACTAAGCAACTCTGAATTTACGAGTTGCTGAAGCGCGTCCCGAAGCTCGTTATCGCCTAGAGGAGATACGGCGGCAAGCAGGTCGTAAGAAAACTCACGGCCGATACAGGCGCCGATCTGCGCCACCTCTTTGACTGGTGACAATCTGTCCAGCCGTGCAGTCAGCGAGTCCTGAAGCGTCGCCGGGATGGCTAGGGGTGGCACATGTCCATCTAGTGCAAAGCCGTCGGGCGTTTCCCTTAGAAATCCGGCCTCAAGCACAGTTTTGGTCAATTCCTCAACAAACAGTGGCACACCGTCGGTCTTTGCCACGATCTGATCGAGCACCTCGTCCGGCAGCAGCTTACCGCCAGTGACATTGGTTACCATGGCGGCACTCTCACTGCCCGCCAACCGGTCGAGCGATCGTACAGTCACGTGTGGTCGGTCCGCCCAGGGCGGTGCGAATTCGGGCCGGTGTGTGATGACCACCAGCACCGGCTCGGCTAGGATTCGGTCGATGACAGCACTCATCACCTCCAGCGAGGTAGGATCGCACCAATGCGCGTCCTCGAAGATTAGCAGCAGTGGCTGCTGTGTCGCCAACGCACTCACCTGGTCGACCAAAGCGCCGATGGTTTCCTGCTTCTGGCGCTCCGGGGAGAATTCGAGCGGCGGATACCTTTCAGTAGGCAAAGACAACAGGGCAGCAAAGAGCGACTTCACTCGAGCCCCATTTTTCGCCGACTGTGAAAGTAGGGCGTCCAGCTTGTCGAGTTTGACATCCTCATCATCGTCACGGCCTAAGCCTGCGGCATGTTCCAATTGGGCGATAATTGGATAGGCAGCAGCGTTAGTTTGATATGGCGAACATTGATAACGCAAACGGGTGTGCGGTTCATCACTGATCCGCTGACGCAACACCTGGCTGACCCTGCTCTTGCCTATCCCAGCTTCACCTGACAATAGGACGACCTGGCCGCAGCCTGCCTTGGCTTGACGCCATCGTTCCTCTAACTCCGCGACTTCTTGATCACGTCCGACAAGTTCCGTAAGCCTGCCCTCGATTGCTGCCTCGAAGCGGCTTTCTGTCGTGCGGGCAGCGTCGACTCTCCATGCTCGAACCGGTTCCGAAAATCCCTTCAAACTATGCTTGCCTAAATCGGTGTATTCGAAGGCACCGCCTCCGAGGCGGCGTGTGGAGGGCGCGATTACCACACTGTTGATTTCCGCCAACGTCTGTAAGCGGGCAGCCAAGTTGGGTGTCCCTCCTAATACCGCTTGTTCTTCGGAAACGCCTTCGCCGACGAGGTCTCCCGCCACCACAAGACCGGTGGCGATTCCGATCCGTACTTGCAGAACCTGTGGTGTCTCAATCCGGGTGATAGCGCCGACGATTTCAAGGCCTGCATAAAGCGCTCTCTGTACATCATCCTCGTGGGCCTGGGGATAACCGAAGTACACAAGAATACCATCGCCTAGGTACTTGGCGATGTGACCTTCGAAGCGCGACACCACTCCCGCGCATGTTTCTTGGTAGCCACGAATAAGATTTCGAAAGTCCTCTGGGTCGAACATTTCGGCAATCGCCGTCGATCCAACAAGATCAACGAACATCACTGTCAGTTGTCGGCGTTCTGCCTCCGATCTGGCTGCTTCAGGCGTGATCGCTACTTCGCGGATAGAATCTATGGCCATCAAGATGCGACGACGAGGCCCCATGGGCAATCCAAGTTCCTTGAGCTCGGGGTCGCTAATGCCGAATAGATCGTTCACGCGAAATTCATTCTCGACGAAAGCATCGCCATACTTGCCGAGACCTAGGTTCTCCAACCATTGTCGGATGTCGTCTGTCATGTGACCGCGCCACCTTTGATCCGAGTTAAATTGTAGTCGTTATTCGCCTATCTCCCAAGCTTCTTGAAACGTCCATTTTCGGAGCGCAAGTTCCAGGCAGCGAATGTTCGCATGCAAAAACAATGCTGCCCTGTGGTGCTCTGGTTCAGTGAATTTTGAGTTTCGATACTTATTACGCTCTGAAGACATAACGCCAGTTAAATAAATCGAACGGCGAACACAGGATCGCCGGCATTGAAACCAATCATATGAGGCCATCAGGCATGTCGGAAACCAATCTAGATTGATTCAATTTGGCGATGTCAGAAGAAGCGCGGCCGCTATTGTATGCGGTCAAAAAACATATCGAAGAGAACGTCGAACCGATCACCGAGGAGTTCTATGCCCTCGATGCCGAGAAGGAAGACCGCTGGAGCTAGCATCCGCGCCAACTCGAACTGCTCGACGGCGCCAAGGCGAAAGCCAAGAAATCCGGCCTGTGGAACTTCTTCCTGCCGGTCGCCGATACCGGCGAAGGGCCGAACAATCTCGACTATGCCTTCATCGCCGCCGAATTGGGCAAATACAGCTTGGCCCCATTTTCCTTCCCTTCGTTGCAAGCAAAAGTCTGCCAGCGTATCGCCGAGCCTCCTCAAGAAGCGCTAACGCGTGATTACAGCTGAATAAAAGTACACTGAGCGTAGCGAAGGACTCTTCTCCCCAGTCAACTATATAAATCCGTCACACCTTCCGCTGAGGCGGGCGCTTACTAATTAAGAATCGTTTCTTATCGATAAAAGCACCGCGAAGATCACCACAGAACCGCCAAGAAATGTCGCGGTGTTTGGAATTTCCGTGAACAACAGGAATGCGAAAACCGGAGCGAGAGGGGTTTCCAAGGTACTTAGAAGCGCGGTCTGGCTAGACGGAACCCGTTTAGCGCCTTCTGCCAAGGTGACCGATGCAATGGCAAACAACAGTCCAAATGCAGAAAGCACAAAGACTTCTGTACGTTCGACATCAAATGGGTCACCGAATAGCACGGCAAAAGGCAGCAAAATAACCGATGATAGCACTGCGGGACCCGCCCCTGGCGTATCTGGGTATTTTCGATATATGACCATTATCAAGGCCATAGCGGTGGCCATCCATAAGGCCAACAAATCGCCGTTGAGGCTGATTTGACCAAGAGAACCCGAAACAATTATCGCCACGCCCAAAAGCGCGCCAACACATCCCGCCATCGTCCTTGATGAAACTTTTTCTCCAAGGAGAAACCAAGCGAGTAGTGCCGCGATCAGTGGAGAAACCGCATAGATAAGGGAAACATTGGCAATGGATGTGAATTTGAAAGACGGAATAAATGCCGCCGTACCCAATGCTCCTACCACTGCTATCGCCAATCCACTGTAACCCATGCCCAAAAAATTCTGTCGTAGGGTTCCTCGGTTTATTGTCCAAGCCGTTGTGAAAGCAGCGGCAAAAAAGCCTCGCCAAAAAATCACATCCCACGACCCGGCTTCAACGCCCTTGGTGAACGAACCCGCGGTGCTGAATGTCAAAGCCGAAATCACCACAAGAAAGGCACCGACATAATATTCAGATTGAGTGTTTCGGCTCATGCCAGCTTTTCCTCGTCCGAGCTTCTGGAATCTCCGTGAAATTCATGGGATCCTCCGTCGGGTTCCGGTTTGACCGCTCGCACGCGGGCCTCATGCGCTATATTTATTTGACCAATGAGGCTCCGTGCGGCACACCGGTATCGGCGCGTTTCGGCCTTGAATTGCCGAAAAGATAGGCACACCTATAACCTTCAACAAACGAGAAGATCTTGGTTCATATGTTAGAAAATCTTAGGTATAGGCTATGGCTCGTCCGCTCCCGCCCCTGAATGCTCTCAGGGCCTTTGAATCGGCGGCCCGGCACCTCAGCTTCACCAAGGCGGCGGCCGAGCTGAACGTCACACCGGCCGCGATCAGCCACCAGGTCAAGGCGCTCGAGGCGCTGCTCGGGGTGCCCCTGTTCCGCCGCTTGACCCGGGCGCTGCGCCTCACGGATGCTGGCCAAGCGGCCCTGCCGACGCTCAGCCAGGGCTTCGACAGGTTGGCCCAAGGGGTCGAACAGATGCGCGCCCATTGCGAGAGCGGGGTGCTGACCATCAGCGTCAGCCCGTCGTTCGGCGCCCTGTGGCTTATGCCCCGACTCGAGCATTTCCGCATCCGGCACCCGGACATCGAGATCCGCATCGACGGCACCGACCGTCTGGTCGACCTGGCGCGCGACGACGCCGACGTGGCGGTGCGCTACGGCCCTGGCGGCTACAACGGGGTGCGGCTCGACCGCCTGTTCAACCAGGTCAACACGCCGGTCTGCAGCCCGGCGCTGTTGAGCGGCAAGCACCCCTTGGGCGAGCCCGGCGATTTGCGCCACCACACCCTGCTGCACGTCGAGTGGAAAGACGCCGAGGCGAGCTGGCGTATGTGGCTGCTGGCGGCCGGCTTGCACGATATCGACCCGACCCGCGGGCCGCGCTTCACCATGGAAAACATGGCGGTGCAGGCCGCGCTCGACGGCCACGGCGTGGCTTTGATCGGCGACATCCTGGTGGCCGACGACCTCGCTGCCGGCCGCCTCGTGCGCCCCTTCGACCCGAGCCTCAGCACGCCGCTCACGTTCGCCTTCTATCTGTTGAGCACGAAAGACAGCGCCGAGCAGCCCAAGGTCGCGGCCTTCCGCGACTGGCTGCTCGAGGAGGCCCGCGCGTCGCGTCAAGAGGTCAGCGAAGAGCATTGAGATCGGGCGGTTCGGCCCTTATAGCCGAGACTGGGCAGCTCCGGTTCATGGCGCGCCGGCCGCCAGCGACCATCACAGGCGAACATCGTAGTCGATTTCCAGATCAAGCGCCGCTTCGAGCCGTCGTCGGCCGGTCAAGGGGTGCAGATTGCCGATCGGTGGTTCGATCATTGCTCACGCTCCGAAATCGCTTGCCACGAAAGTTCCTCAGCGTACGCCGCGCCGGCGGCGCGACGATCGTCGCCAAAACCCATAGTGAGAACTTTTGCCTGTCCGGCGGCAGCCACACTAATGTCAAGGGACCAGTACATAATCCGCACAAAATGGGCTCTTCGGCCGGCGGGTCGTCATCCGGCAGCGCGACGTTGGTCGCGGCCGGGGAAGTCGACATGGCGATTATCGCAATCGCGCAAATGAAATGTCGGAGACAACGAAACTGTTCACGATGTTCGGCACGTACATACGGAAGTATTATGGCAGCCGATATTACGGCAAAGCGAAGAACCTGACACGGCTGCTCACCGCCGCTTATGACGCCGTTCTGGACGACTATGATTTGTTGATGATGCCGACGACACCCGTTAAGGCGCAACCACTCCCGGCGCCGGACGCTAGCCGTGAGGAATATGTGCAGAAGGCGCTTGAGATGACGTCGAATACGATGCCGTTTGACATAACTCATCACCCGGCAATGGCCGTTCCTTGCGGCATGTCTAAAGGCTTGCCGATCAGCATGATGCTCATTGGCAAACACTTTGATGAATCGACGATTTATCAGACCGCCCACGGATTTGAGCAAGGCACGAACTGGAAGAAAATGTAGGACAACGGTCGGCGGCCGCCCGGAAACGATTGTCCGTGGCGGCCGCCGCCGATCACGAGGCGGCTCGCCGCAATACAGCGGCAGCGCAAAGTTACAGAATACGTACTATTATTTTTACCGAAGTTGACAAAATCGGACCGTCGACACAGGATCGCCGGCATTGAAACCACTCAAATGAGGCCATCAGGTTATGTCGGAAACCGATCAAGATTTATTCAATTTGGCGATGTCAGAGGAAGCACGGCCGCTGATGTATGCGGTCAAGAAGCATATTGAAGAGAATGTCGCGCCAATCACCGAAGAGTTTTATGCCCTCGATGCAGAGAAGGAAGACCGCTGGAGCTGGCATCCGCGCCAACTCGAACTGCTCGACGGCGCCAAGGCGAAAGCCAAGGAATCCGGCCTCTGGAACTTCTTCCTGCCGGACGCCGAGACTGGCGAGGGCTTAAACAATCTCGACTATGCCTACATCGCCGCCGAATTGGGCAAATACAGCCTGGCCTCGGAAACCCTGAACTGCAGCGCGCCGGACACCGGCAATATGGAAGTGCTGGAGCGCGTCGGCACGCCGGAGCAAAAAGACAAATGGCTGCGGCCCTTGCTGAACGGCGAGATCCGCTCGGCCTTCGCCATGACCGAGCCCGGCTTGGCATCCTCGGACGCGAAAAACATCGCCACCTCGGCCGTGCTCGAGAACGGCGAGTGGGTCATCAACGGCGAGAAATACTATATTTCCGGCGCCGGCGATCCGCGCTGCAAGATCATGATCACCATGGTCAAGACCAGCCCGGACGCGGCACCCTCTCGCCAGCAGTCGCAAATCCTGGTGCCGATCGACACCCCGGGTGTCACGATCGTGCAAGGCATGCAGGTCTTCGGCGGAGACCATGCGCCGCACGGCCATATGCACATCAAATTCGACAATGTGCGGGTACCGGAAGAAAACATGCTGCTCGGCGAAGGCCGCGGCTTCGAAATTTCTCAGATTCGCCTTGGTCCGGGGCGCATCCATCACTGCATGCGCTCGATCGGCCAGGCCGAGAAGGCGCTGGAACTGATGATCAACCGTGCCGGCAGCCGCGAGGCTTTCGGCAAAACCATCCTCAAGCTTGGCAAGAACCTCGAAGTCATCGCCCGCGCCCGCATCGAGATCGATGCCATGCGCTTGATGGTGCTGCAGGCAGCCAAGGCCATGGACGTGCTCGGCAATAGAGAAGCCCGCGTCTATGTCAGCGCCGTGAAAGCCATGGTGCCAGAGAAAGTGTGCGCGATCATCGATCAGGCAATCCAGATGCACGGCGCAACCGGTATTTCGCAGTGGTCGCCGCTTTCGGAGATGTATACGCGACAACGGGTTCTGCGCCTGGCCGACGGCCCTGATGAAGTCCATCACATGGTGGTCGGCCGTGCCGAAGCCCAAAAGCACGGGCAATGGTAAGCAATCAGACGACTGGTTGATGTCGCGGGGGCGGTCTTATTGCAAGGCCGCCCCCGCGATCTTACAGATTATGCCAAGCTCAAACTTTCTGCCGTTTCCTCGATGAACTGCACGGCGCGCTCCGTCGGCCCGCCCCTGGCCTTCGGCAACAGGATCAGCCGCTCGACGCCGAGATCCTCAAACCGTTTGACGGTATCGGCATCCATGGGTCCTTTCGGGGTGATCGAGATCGTTAGCGGTCCCAATCCCTCGGGTCTTTCTGTTTCCTTTGCCGCGGCGCCAAGACCGGCGACGGACTCCGCCGCGGCTTCAAGCGTCTGATTGAAGCCGTACCAACCGGAACCGTGGCAGACGGCGCGGCGATAGGCCGGCGGCGACATGCCGCCGATGATGATGGGGGGATGCGGTGTCTGCACCGGACCGGGCGTCAACTGGATGCCGTCGAAAGACGAAAATCTGCCGTTGAAGGCCGGCTTGTCCTGGGTCCAGAGCGCGCGCATAGCTTCGATATGGTCGTCGACGCGGGCACCGCGTTCGTTAAACGGAATACCCATCGCCTCGAATTCACCGGGCACATAGCCAACCCCGACCCCGACCAGCAAACGGCCCTGGCTGAGCACGTCGATGCTGGCCAATTCCTTGGCGAGAACCACAGGATTGCGTTGCGCCAACAGGATGATCCCTGATCCGAGTTTGATCCGCGTGGTGGCGGATGCCGCAAACGACAGGGCCGCAACCGTGTCCAACATCGCATAGTCGGGCGCGATCGGTGACGGCGGCGCTTGCGGGTCGATCGCCACCACATGTTCCCCCGTCCACGCGGATTCAAACCCGCAACGCTCCACGGCACCCAGTATCTCCGTGATTGCCTGCGGCACCGCCAACGGCCCCATGTTGAAACCGAAATAGCCGAATTTCATCTGCTCTCACCCTCCCGGTGCATCGCTCATTTGATCTATTTCCAAGGCGGCGGCTGGTCCCAGTGGTCCCACGAAGTCGTTGCACTGGTCGGCAGCCGGCTGGTCGGTCCGAACTTGCCGCGCGGATAGCCAATCGGAATACAGCAGTGAAACTCCATTTCGTCGGGGACGCCGAACATTGCGTTGACGCGGTCCATGACTTCTGGATGCAGGGTGGTCAACACGCTGCCCAGGCCGAGCGCACGGGCCGACAGCAACAGGTTCTGGACCCCGGGGAAGGTCGACGCAGCGGCAACGCCGGAGGGTTCTGAGTACACCAGGATGACGACGGGCGCATCGACCATTTCATCGGCCAACAGCGCCGGCAGCCGGTACACGGAATTCTCCGGTATGTCGGCCTTGCCCTTCCAGCCATAGGCATCGCGGCGTTTGGCCCACCACGCCTCGAAGTACAGCTTGCCAAACGCATTGATGGCGTCACGCTCGCGAATGACCAGATATCGCGCCGGTTGGGTGTTGCCGCCGCTCGGTCCTTTGGAGGCCGCGTTCAGAATGATTTCCAGTGCTGCATCGGAGACCGGGCGGTTGGAATCCAGCCGGCGCGTGGCACGCTGGCTGAACATCGCTTCGCCGATCGGCATTGTCAGTTCGGCAGGCGCGTCGAGGCGGACCATGTCCATGGCTTTGTTCCTTGAAGTTTGATCCGGTACCGGGTGTAGGGCCGGACTGGTGTCATTGTCTTGGCACCACCAGCATTACCCAAATACTGGCGGAAAATCCAGATGCACTTGCCACGGTCGAGCAACGGATCCGCAGCATGCGCATCTACTGATAATACATACTATGAGTTAGATACTTTTGGTGAAGTTGACAATTTCCAGCGGCGCACACAGGATCGCCGGCATTGAAACCATCCCAACGAGGCCATCAGGTTATGTCGAAATCCGATCAAGAGTTATTCAATTTAGCGATGTCAGAGGAAGCAAGGCCGCTGTTGTATGCGGTCAAAAAGCATATCGAAGAGAATGTCGCGCCGATCACCGAGGAATTCTTTTCCATCAACAACGGCAAGGAAGACCGCTGGAGCTGGCATCCACGCCAACTCGAGCTGCTTGACGGCGCCAAGGCGAAAGCCAAAGAATCCGGCCTCTGGAACTTCTTCCTGCCGGACGCCGAGACCGGCGAAGGCTTGAACAATCTCGACTATGCCTACATCGCCGCCGAATTGGGCAAATATAGCCTGGCCTCCGAGACTTTGAACTGCAGCGCGCCGGACACCGGCAACATGGAAGTGCTGGAGCGCGTCGGCACGCCGGAGCAAAAGGACAAATGGCTGCGGCCCTTGCTGGACGGCGAGATCCGCTCGGCTTACGCCATGACCGAGCCCGGCTTGGCATCGTCAGACGCGAAAAATATCTCGACCTCGGCCGTGCTCGAGAACGGCGAGTGGGTCATCAACGGTGAGAAATACTATATTTCCGGCGCCGGCGATCCGCGCTGCAAGATCATGATCACCATGGTCAAGACCAGCCCGGACGCCGCACCCTCCCGGCAACAGTCACAAATTCTGGTGCCGATCGACGCCGCTGGTGTTGAGATCATCCAGGGCATGCAGGTGTTCGGCGAAGACCATGCGCCACGCGGCCATATGCACATCAAATTCAACAATGTGCGGGTACCGGAAGAAAACATGCTGCTCGGCGAAGGCCGTGGCTTCGAAATATCTCAGGTTCGCCTTGGCCCGGGACGCATTCATCACTGCATGCGTTCGATCGGCCAGGCCGAGAAGGCGCTGGAACTGATGATCAAGCGCGCCGGCAGCCGGGAAGCCTTCGGCAAAACCATCCTAAAGCTCGGCAAGAACCTCGAAGTCATCGCCCGTGCCCGCATCGAGATCGATGCCATGCGCCTGATGGTTCTGCAAGCGGCCAAGGCCATGGACGTCCTCGGCAACAGGGAAGCCCGCGTCTATGTCAGCGCCGTGAAAGCCATGGTGCCGGAGAAAGTGTGCATCATCATCGATCAGGCGATCCAGATGCACGGCGCCACCGGCATCTCGCAATGGTCACCGCTTTCGGGCATGTATACGCACCAGCGCCACCTGCGCTTCGCCGACGGTCCCGATGAGGTCCATCACATGGTGGTAGGGCGCGCCGAGGCCCAAAAGCACGGGCAATGGTAGACCAACCGACATCCAAGCCGTTTTCCCAGGGGCGGTCGATCTCCTCGGCTGCCCCTGGCATTTAGTCCGCCAGCCTCTCTTTTCCCCTATTCCATGATCGAATGTTCTATATGTGCAACGCCGTCGTCCTATGGTAGGCAGGCATATTGGACGAAAATCGACGACTTCGCGTCCGCCAACGTGCGAAATCCGCAGAGGAATCAAGGCGTTCGGCCAAACAGGCGGTCGCGGAGGCCGACGCCGTCGGTATTCAAACAAAATATTAGCGATTTAGGGCGAAACCTAATCGAGAGTATGTATCGATGCGAGTGAGGCAAGCCATGACCGGCGAGACCGGTTTCCCCAACCCTGACCGGCATGAGCGATTGGCCTATCGCAATGCGTAAGCGTTTCGTCAGCAGTCGGCAACAATCCAAGGAACACCGGGCGAACCGGCGGGTGCGGCAGCGTTCGGCATCCGCCGACTTGGCCGACCAAATTTCTGAACGGCAGGCGCCGCGGTTCGCGCAGCGACCGTTTTGGGCGTTAATCGGATCGCTTTTCAGATTTTCCCGGAACGTGCAGCGCTATGTCATTCTTGGGCTAATTTGCGGGATCACTGCCAGCATCCTGAAACTGGCGACACCGGCCGCTACCGGTTTCATTTTCGACTATGTCCTGGGAACCAGCACGGTGCCGGCGTTCGTGACGCACATCGGCATACCATCGGCGCCGGAACAATTGCTAGTCGTCGTCGCCATTGGCGTTGTCGTGGTCAGCGTTTTGGCCGTGGCGATCAGTACCATCGGCCGATATTTCAATCAGGTGGCAGTCCTGCGGCTGCAAGCCGGCATTCGCAATCGATTGTTCCGACATGCCTTACGCTTGCCGCTGAACAGGCTTCATCTGGCCACGTCCGGCGGCGTAACAAGCCTCCTGCGCCATGACGCATCGTCATCCGGTGGACTGCTTTCCAGCCTCGTGTTCAATCCTTTGGCGTCGATTACCCAGCTAGTCGGTACGATCGTCGTCCTTCTCTTTATCGATGCGCGCATGTTGCTTGGGCCCTTGGTGCTGGCACCGCTAATGTTCCTCTGCCATCACTATTGGGTCGATCGGATCCGTCCATACTGGCACGATCTACACGCCACACGCACAGTGACCGACTCCGGCGCGACGGAAACATTTGGCGGCATTCGGGTGGTCCGGAGCTTCGGGCGGGAAACCACGGAAGCGCGGCGTTTCCTTCTGACTCAGAATTTGGAAATTCGACGTCATTTGATGGCCTGGTGGGGATCGATTGTCGTTGAGGTCGGCTGGGCATTGTTGATTCCCATCTCCGTGGCGGCCCTGCTCTGGTATGGCGCCGCCCGGGTGTTGGCTGACGCAGCCGGCGTCACTGCCGGCACCCTGGGACCCGCGGACGCGCTGACGGCCGGCGATCTCGTCATGTTTTTGTTTTACCTGGCCATGCTGCTGGAACCCATGGCGACGATTGCGCGCAGTGGTACCGAGGCGCAGCGCGGCCTGGCCGGGCTCGAGCGGGTTCTCGCCGTCCTTGACCTGCCACGGGACCATCCGCCGTCGACAGGACAGCAGACGGTTAATCCCGATCAGGTTAAGGGGCGGATCGCGCTCCAGGATGTGAGTTTTCAATATCCGGACACGAGCAGTCCGGTCATTCGCAAGGTCTCCTTCGAGATAGAAGCGGCCGAGATCGTCGCATTGGTCGGCCGCAGCGGCGCCGGCAAATCAACGCTGTGTGATTTGATTGCGCGCCTGCTCGCGCCGACCAGCGGTGTCATTAGGCTCGACGGAACCGATATTTCAAAAATTGACGTCGGCAGTTATCGCAATCTGGTCTCGATCGTCGAACAAGATGTCTTCTTATTCGACGGCACGATTGCCGACAACATCGCCTACGGCCGGCGTGACGCCTCGATGGAAGAGATCGTACAGGCCGCGGACGCCGCCCAAGTCTCCGAGTTCGTCCACCGCCAGCCAAACGGCTTCGAGACTGTGATCGGCGAACGCGGCGTCCATCTCAGCGGCGGTCAGCGCCAGCGTTTGGCGATCGCCCGCGCCCTGCTCGCCGACCCGCGCATTCTGATCATGGATGAGGCGACCAGCGACTTGGACGGCGAAGGCGAGCGTCTGATCCAAGAGAGCCTGCGCTCGCTCATGAAGGGCCGCACGGTCCTGGTGATCGCCCACCGGCTCAGCACGGTCGCCAGCGCCGACCGCATCGTCATGCTCGACCATGGACAGATCGTGGAAACGGGCACCCCGGAAGAGCTCTGGAACAACAGCAAGCACTTCCAGACCGTCATGCAGATGCAACTCCTCGATTCAAACGACGTGGGTATCGAAGAGCTGGTTTAGAACAGCCGCCGCTGACGCTCCGGCGAGCGCGAAAATTCATCCGCGGCGTTGACAACACCGCCTATCTGGCTTCCGATATTGCCCACCATGCAATGGGTCGGGCGCATCGTTGATCGTGAACCTGCGTCGATCCGATCCACCAAGACTTAAGGAAATCGGCTATGGACGGCACCACACCATCCGACACCAAGCCCGCCTTGCACGGCATCAAGGTCATCGACCTGACGCAATTCGAGGCCGGTCCCTCATGCACGGAAGCATTGGCATGGATGGGGGCGGAAGTGGTCAAGGTGGAGGAGCCGAAAAAGGGCGAGCCCGGCCGCTGGAGCTTCACCGACGAACCGGGCGTGGATGCGAACTATTTCCTGTACTTCAACCTCAACAAACGCAGCATCACGTGCAACCTTAAAGACGACGAGGGCAAGGCATTGCTGGCCCGACTCATCGAAAGCGCCGATGTCGTCATCGAAAACATGGCGCCCGGCACGTTCGCCAGGCTGGGCTTCGACTATGAACGGCTGAGCGAAATCAACCCGCGGGTGATCTTCGCCCAGATCAAGGGTTTTTCGCCGGACAGCCCGCATGCGAACTATCTCTCTTTCGATATGATCGCCCAGGCCACCGGCGGCACGATGGCGGTCAACGGCGAGCCGGGCCGGCCTCCGGTCAGGCCGGGCTCGACCATCGGCGACACCGGCACCGGCATGCTCTGCGCCATGGGCATCCTGGGCGCGCTGTTCCAGCGTCATACCACCGGGCGCGGCCAGCACATTCAGATCGCCATGCGCGACGCCATGCTAAACTACTGCCGGACGCCGATGAGCAAGCAAGTGCCGCTTGAAGGCGCCCTGCCCCGGTCGGGCAACGAAATCGTCGGCTCCGCGCCCGGCGGTCTGTATCCGTGTAAGCCAGGCGGACCGGACGACCATTGTTTCATCTTCGCCTCGCGCGCCAACGAAGAGCACTGGCGCCGACTCGCCCGCATCATCGAGCGTGAGGATCTGATCGACGACCCAAGGCTGCAGGACCCCTCCGCGCGCTACGTGGCCCGCGACGTCGTCGACGCGGCGATCACCGACTGGACCATGCAGCACACCAAGGACGACGTGATGCAGGCCGTGGCCGGCGCCGGCGTGCCCTGTGGCGCGGTTTTCAATACCCTCGAACTCATGCATGATCCGGACCTGCACGCCCGCGGCATCATGACCAGGATCGATCACCCCCAACGCGGCGAGGTCACCGTCGCCGGTTGGCCGCTCAAGATGTCGGACAGCCACGTGCCGGTGGTCTCATCACCCCTGCTCGGCGCGGACAACGAGGCCATTTACGGCGACTGGCTTGGCTATTCCAAGGACGAAGTCAGGGATATGCGCGAACGCCGGGTCATCTAGAAACAGTAATAATTATCGGAGAGCGAAATGGGCAAGGTCACCGGCGCCACGTTGATGGCGAGAAACCTCAAGCAACAAGGCGTCGATTATATGTTCGGGATCGTCGGCTTCCCCGTACAGCCAATCGCCGCGGCGGCCCAGGAAGCGGGCATGACCTATATCGGCATGCGCAACGAGCAATCGGCATCCTACGCCGCCCAAGCCGCCGGCTACCTGACCGGGCGTCCAGGCGCCTGTCTCACGGTTTCCGGGCCCGGCGTCGTGCATGGCCTGGCGGGCCTGGCCAACGCCCAACAGAATTGCTGGCCGATGATCATGATTGGCGGCGCCTCGCCGACCTATCAAAATGCCATGGGCGGGTTTCAGGAAGAACGCCAGGTTCAAATCGCCTCACCCTTCTGCAAGTTCGCCCACGCGGTCGAACATGCCCACCGCGTGCCGTTTTATGTCGAACAGGCGGTTCGGCAATCCATCTACGGGCGGCCGGGCGCCAGCTACCTGGACATGCCCGACGACATTATCAAGGGCGAAGTCGAAGAAGACGACGTCCAAACCATGGCGACGATCCCCGAGCCACCGCGCATGCAGGCGCTTTCCGAGAACGTAGAGGCCGCCCTCGACGCAATAGAATCGGCGGAACGGCCGCTGGTAATCGTCGGCAAGGGCATGGCCTGGTCGCGGGCCGAGGACGAGGTCAGGGCCTTCATTGAACGCACCCAACTGCCGTTTTTGGCCTCGCCCATGGGTAAAGGCGTGCTCGACGACAATCATCCACTCTCCGTCGGTGCCGCGCGAAGCCATGCTTTAAAGGAAGCCGATGTCGTATTCCTGATGGGCGCGCGGTTTAACTGGATCATGCATTACGGCCAGCCACCGCGCTTTTCTAAGGACGTCCGAGTCGTACAGTTGGACATCTCGCCCGAGGCGATCGGCAACAATGTAGCCACCGAAGTGGCGCTGGTCGGTGACGGTAAAACAATCGTCGGCCAACTCAACGCCGCGTTGGAGAACCGGCAATGGTTCTACCCCAAGGGCACCGAATGGATGGCCGCAATCGCCGAAAAGGCCGCCGCCAATGCCAAGGCGGTCCAGCCGATGATCGACGATGAGTCCGCGCCGACGAATTACTACCGGGCGCTTAAGGATATCAGCGCTTGGGCAACGGAAGATGCCGTGATCATTGGTGAAGGCGCCAATACCATGGATATCGGCCGTACACAGCTTCCGAACGCGGCGCCGAGGCTCAGGCTCGACGCCGGCACTTACGGCACCATGGGCATCGGCATGGGCTTCGCCATTGCCGCGGCGGTGGTGCACCCGGACCGGCCGATCATTTCGGTCTCCGGCGACTCGGCAATCGGCTTTTCCGGCATGGAAATCGAGACCGCCTGCCGCCATAAGCTGCCGATCAAAATCGTCGTACTGAACAACGGCGGCATCGGCCGCGGCATCGCCGAGTTCCCGATCGACGAGCCACTGCCGCCGGGTGTTCTGACCATCGGCGCGCGCTACGACCTGATGATGGAAGCCTTCGGCGGCAAAGGCTTCTATGTCGAAGACCCGAAAGACCTGGCCGGCGCCCTCGATCAGGCCAAGTCTTTCGATGGCCCGGCCCTGGTCAATGTCCGGCTACATCCGGAAGCCGGGCGCAAACCGCAACAGTTCGGCTGGTTGACGACCTGAGGCGCCAACCCGCAAGGACTTTTTTTACCGAAGGACCAACTACTTAACGACGATCGTGTAGGTGTAGGACGAACCGTCCGGGCTCGACATGTCGGAGGGGTCGCTCAACAAGGCGAGCGTCGGCCGATAGAGTCCGGCCTTATCCCCGGCGGTGAACTGCAACAAGGCGATCGCACCGCCGAATATCTTGCCGAACCTCGGATTGAAGCCCCCCGACGGACGCGACAAATCCGGCGCGCCATGGGTATCCAAGCTGCGCAGTTCCTGTCCTTTGGCACCGCTCGGCGCTTGCCCGATAATGCCACCGATAACGTTGTCCACCTTGGGGTCAAGGGAACCATCGTTGTTTGAATCGCGAACAATAAGGCCGCCATTATAGCGCGCGAGCGCCGCCGGCTTCTCGAACTTCATGGCCGAAAGCTGTTGTGTGGATAGGACGCCGGCACCGATGATGCCTTGCTTGAACTTGTCGATATCCGCGGGTCCGACACCCGCGGCGCGTTCATAAAGCATGACCGGTATAGGCACCGTTCCCGGCGTCTTTCCCAATGTCTCGCCGGCTTTGATCACTTGCCAATTGTGGTTGCGTTGCTTGTTCGGAAAATTATTGGGATGGATCTGCGGTACGGACTCCGCTAGGAAATCGATAGAGGCGCTACCGGAATGGGCGGTTTTTCCGGCACCATCGATAAACCTGACATGCACGGTGCCTGAATTACCCTGGTTGACGAAAGGACTTTGCAAAAGTCCGACATGAAACACCTTGATGCCGCGTTGCCGGATGGGATCGTTCTTCGCCCCCTTGGCCGGCGACATCAGTTTTTCCGCCGGCAATCCGCCGTCCTTGCTTGGCGTTATCGTGATCGTGTTGGCATTGGCGCCCTCGCCCACTTTATAGCCGACGGCCTTGCCGGGCATGCCCTGCTGAGGCGCCCCGGTCACCACCATCATCGTTTTCTGGGTCAACGGAACGCTAGCATCGCGCTTGAAGCCGTCGGCCAGCTCAATCTCGACCCGCCCGCCGGCGGCGACACCATAGCCGATGACGTTGGGGTCCATGAAGTCGATGCCTTTGGCGTCACCCGACTGAAGGTAAATGTTGATGCCCACATGGGCGCCACGAACCAGACCGTTCGCAGAAAGCGGGGAATTGACAATTTTTGCCACGATGCCTTCCGCCGCCGCACTCGATGCGATTGCAATGGAACTAAGGGCTGCGACGATGCCAATCTGTATTAAACGCGACATGAATTTCCTCCTCCGTTCAGTATTTGACAGTTGATTCAGTGATTCATCTGCGAGCAAAACGAAAATTTAATAATAAACACAAATAATGCTTGCTCATTTCGACAAATTCAAATGAAGTTTAGCACTCTCGGCGCTATAATGCGTAGGGTTCTTCAGGTGCGCTAACGTTTTATTGAACGAACTGTGACGGTTTTCACTTTTCGAGCCCAACCGTTTCAAGAATAAGCAGCAGGCTGCGACGAATAGCCGGTTGCTATCCCCGCCTTCAGTTCTTCGCGAAGAACATTCTGTTTCACCGATGCTTTTCGCAACACCCCCCGTCGTCTATGCTTGCTCGCATAGCCGTGGAAAATCCAATCGATCGGGGAGTGGCGGTTTCATGAAAACTTCCATACTGGACGCAACGAAGATACAGGCTCGCATCGTCATTCCAATCGTCAAGGCTTTGGAACGCGAGCTGGGCAAGGAAGCCGCCCACGAGATCGTCGGCCGGGCGATCGCCGAGAATTATGTCGCCTGGCGGGAAAAGATCGGTTTTACCGAGAATAGCCATCCGCGCGCGGATGGCGACGGTCAAGGCGATACGCCTGACTTTCCGGTCGAACGCGAGATCGTCGAAGACACCGATCAGGCCTTCGGCCACAACATAACCGGCTGCGCCTTTGCCGACTATTTCAGGGCGATCGGCGAGCCGGAGATCGGCGCCTTGATGACCTGCGGCGTGGACTTCGCCGCCGAAACCCGCATCCGCCCGGACTGGGAATTCACACGCACACAAACCCGCATGCAAGGTGCGCCGTGTTGTGACTTCCGCTGGCGAAAGCGGGCCGCCGCCGAATAGCCGTTCAGGCAGAGGAGACAGACATGAGCGACCGCGTATCCACATCCGAGCTCCGCGAAACATGGGAATCGGCCGCGCCGGGTTGGGCGAAATGGGAAACCGAATTTGCCAAGAACCTGGTGGGTCCGACCGAAAAGCTACTCGACTTGGCGGGCGTTGCTTCAGGGATGCGGGTCCTCGACCTGGCCTGCGGCGCCGGCAGCCAGACCCTCAAGGCGGCAGCACGGGTCGGCGAAGGCGGCCAAATCGTCGCGTGCGATATCGCCTCCGAAATGTTGGTGCACCTCGGCCGGAACGCCGAACGCGCCGGTCTGGACAATATCGAAACGCTCTGCAGTGCCGCCGAAGATTTGGCCGACGCGGTGCCACCGGTTGATGCAGCGATCAGCCGGTTGGGCCTGATGCTGTTCGCCTCGCCGAAAGACGCGTTGGCAGCGGTCCAAAGCGTGCTGAAGCCCGGGGCACGATTTGCCGCTCTGGTGTTCACTACACCGGACAACAATCCCTACCAGTCCAAGCCGATGGCAATTCTCCGGCGCCATGCCGCGGCGCCGCCGCCGGCACCCCAAGCGCCCGGGTTGTTCGCCCTCGGCGCCCCCGGCGTGCTGGAAGGACTGTTGCGCGACAGCGGATTTGCCGACATCGAGATGGTCACGCTGCGAGCGCCCGTTCGCCTGGCATCGGCCGACGACGCCCTGGCGTTCTTGCGAGAGGCGGCCGGTGCCTACCGCGCGGTGGTCGCGCACCTGAGCGACGAAGCACAGGCGGCCGCTTGGGCGGAGGTCAGAGACTGCGTCGGGCAGTTCGAGACTGAAACGGGCTTCGAGACCGCGTACGAGCTCATCATCGGATCCGGGGCAAAACCGCGTTAGTCTGTTACGCGTCGGCTTCGCCCACAATTTGGATGGAATATGAGCCGTCTGTTTCAACGCTAACGCGGTAGATCGCGCGTCGTGAAAAGTTTGTTTACCAATCCACCATTAGGATGCGGCCGAATTAACAAAATTGCGTCACCGGCCTCCGAATTCACGCGTAAAGGACTGGCCTCAGGCGTGCTGCAGAGGGCCGGAAATGACCGTAGCATCGGAAGCAATCGAAGCGCGCCGAGTAGGCGTCAACACCACGCTTCGCGACGCCCTGTTCTTTACCTTGCCGATGTTTCCGATCGCCGGATTCATAATATTCCTCAAACTCAATGTGATGTGGCAGCTGGATGGCTATCTCACCATTGCCCATGCGCTCGGCTACCCCATGGCTTCGGATCTCTCGATCCCGCAACTGGCGTCCTTCATGCGGTCCGATATTCTGGTCTTTTTCGTCCTGGCGCCGATCGGCCTGTTCGCGCTGTCGCGCATGGCCAACCGGCGCGCCTGCATCATCCTCAGTCTGGCGTTGCCGGTCGGCGTCTTTGTTTTCAGCTTCATGAACTTGCAATCGCTACACAACACCGGGCGTTTCCTGTCGCTGCCGATGATTACCGCGGCCATCGAATTCGTGAACGACAATCCCCAATATCTCGGCTCCTACGCGCGGCCGTCGGCGCTGCTGAAGGCGGCGCTGGTGATAAGCTTCGTCGTCGGCGTCGCGTTCTGCGTTTGTCGCCTCACCCGGATGCCGGCCACGGCCCGTCTCTCACGCTACGTCCAACACGGGATCTTGGGCGCGATGGGCTTAGCGATCGTCCTCGGATCCGGCCTCTGGCTCGCCGACATGCCGGTTCTGGCCCAGCACACCAATATCGGCACCATGCAGCTCGATGCCCTGCTGCAGCGCGGCAATGACGGCCCCGGCGATTTCGCACAATTCGACGACCAGGAGGCGATTGCCTCTTACCACTATATGGCGGAGATGCCGCAAGCGCCCGATCGGAGCCCGGCCTGGGGCTCAGAGGCCGGGTCCGACGTCGTATTCGTGGTGCTCGAGACCGGCGCGCAGCGCCTGGTCCGGAAAGCTGGCTTAGCGAAAACAATGCCGACCATGGCGCGCTTGGCGGACCAGGGCTATACCGCGCGGCGCCATCACGCGACCTTCCCTTATACCACTTTTGCCCTGTTCTCCATGTTTACCTCGGCCTACCCCTGGCCCTCCGTCCAGCAGAATATCGAACATCCGAATTCCAGGCTCGAAGGTGGCCTGATCAACCGGCTGAACGGCGCCGGCTACCACACCAAATTCTATTCGGCGACGCCGACGGAGCGCATCAATGCGCGTATGTACCGACTGGTCGGCTTTCAGGAGCAGCTTGACCTCGACAGCACCGTGGCCGAAGACCCGGCAGTCGCGCGCCGCGTCGACGCTTTGATGGCCGAGCTCGGCCCGGAGGCGGTGAACCCGGCTGCGATCCGTAAAGCTTTCGCCGACGACCTGACCTTGTTGGAGGCGCTGAAGGCCGATATTCGGAAATCAAAATCCAATGGCCGCCGTTTCGCCAAAGTCTTTCTGCCGCAGATCAGCCACGGCCCCTGGCTCGACCTCCAGGGCGACGGACCCGACGTCGTCGCCCGCGGCCGCACCGTGCTCAGCTATGTCGACCGCTGGATTACCGACATTGTCGGCGTGCTGGAAAGCGGCGGCTGGCTCGAAAATACGGTCATCGTCATGGTCGGCGATCACGGCGTGCGCAACAAGACCGAGTATCCGGCATTCCCGGCCGGCATGATCGACGAGTTTTCCTTTCACGTGCCGATGGTCATCTACGCGCCCAACAGCCCGAGCGTGCCAGCAACCATCGATAACGTCACGTCGCATGTCGATGTTGCACCAACCCTGCTGGACCTGCTCGGTATCGCCTACGACCGCCGCCTCGACCAAGGCGCGCCGATCTGGGATCCCCACCTAGAGGACCGCCGCACGTATTTTCTCGCCGCCGACTATATCGGCAGCGACGGCTATCATCAGAAAGGCCGCTACTACATGGCCAATCAGGTCCTATCGACCGCCTATGCCAATGACCGCCTCGGCTTCGATGATAGCGATTTCCTCCTTCCCGAGACACCGGAATACGACGAGGTGGTCGCCCGCACGACGTTGTTCTCACGTCTGCTGGAACGCTGGGCCGACCTCATCATCACCCAATAACCAGCCGGCTCCAGACAGCGCCAGGAAATCCGTGACGACCGTCACACAAAGCGCCGGGGCACACGCTTTTTCTCCGATCAAATCCGCACTGTGACGCCTATCACATACAGGGTCGGCCGATTATGGGATACACGGTCCCGACAGCGATTGGCGCTGTCTTGGAAGGAAAGTGGAGAAAGAAAGATGAACATCACCAGGAAAATTGTCGGTTTGACTGCTGTCGCAACAATTGCCCTGATGACCCTGGCCGCTCCGGCGAGCGCGCGGATCACCAAGGAACAGTACGATACCGGTACCGGGGCCTACAGCGATCAGATGAACACCATGCCGAACGCCATCTACGACGGCGGCTCGATCGGCAGCACGGTGCCTTACGAAGATGAAGTCAAGGCCGACCCGAACGGCAGCGACGACTTCGTCGGCCCGTCCCGCGATCCGGAAGAGCGCGAGCGCCGGACCCGCAACTGATCGATCCTCCGGCCGCCGAAAACGGCCGGACCAAGTCGAAGCCAAGCGCCCATCCATTGACATGGCTGGGCGTGTTCGATTCTGGGGGCCATAATGCGACGCGCAGCCTGATTTGTGGCGCGCGGGACGAAGGAGTATGACGTGAAGAACCTGGTCAGTGGAATAGCCGTCATCGTCGCTTTCATGACCGGCGTGGCCAACGCCCAGAGTTACGCCGGTAGGGCTGTCCAGGAAGCCGGGTCTCAGGCCTGCCCCGGTGACATCGCGCTGCTCGTCGATATCACCGACGGCCTGGTCACCGGATCCGCCGACGCCGCCTTCGGAGACCACGGCGAGATTAGGGGCCGGGTCGACGATAACGGCATCACCGGCGACATTGTCACCTCTCGGTTTATCGCCCCCTTCACCCTTCAGAAGAACGCCAAGGGATGGACCGGTGGCTATGACATTCTCGGCGAGTGCAACGGCACCATCACCCTCCTCGAGTTCAAATAAAGGTCGGCTACGCCGGCATCAATACGCGAACACCTGATACTTTCTCGATATATGTTAGAAAATCTTCGATGATCGGCCGGCGTTGGTACAAACCCGTGAAAAGAAACTTCACGCACCGGGCGACCCTGTAATAATCGAGATTGGTCATATCCAAGGGCCGATGCGTCCGATAGGCGGCGAGATAGAGTGCCGCCAACGCCTCGGCATCCAGATCCGATGCATTATCCATTCCCAGTTTGACGAAGTCGCTGGCGAAGTGTTTGCCGGGAATGGTCAACAGCACCAGTGTGTTGGCGACATCGAAAACCGGATCCGTGATCAGCAAGTCCGGCCAATCCAGGATGCCGGTGACTTTGCCACCCGCGAACAGGATATTGAGTGCGTGAAAGTCCCGATGACAAATCGACAGACGCTCGGGCTCGGGCGGGCGATTGTCGATCAGCCAATCGACGGCCTCACGAATCCACGGAAATTCGGCTGCATGATCAACCAACCTGTCGAATTGCTCCGTAAGAGTGTATCGATAGCGATCGATACCGTTTTCGTTCAGTTTTTTGATCAGCGTACCGGGGTCGCGACGATGCAATTCGGCATGGGTCTTACCCAATATCTCATGCAGGACCCTCGTCGGCGCACTGATCAACTGCCGTCCCGGCAAGTGCTCCATAATGAAAAAAGCGCCACCTAAAACCGACAGGTCGGCGCAGACAAGATGGACCCGGGCAACGGCAAGACCCTCGCCCGCAAGAGCATTCTGAACCGTGCTCTCCCAGGCCACGGCATCGGCGCCACGCGATTGTGGATAGAGGCGGAGCACCAACGGTTTCCCCAACGCGCCTTCTATTCCGGACAGCGCGAAACGATAGATCGATGTGGCATAGCCTCCCAACATCGGCGTCGGCGGCACGTCATAGGTGATGTCAGCGTTTCTGAGGCGGTTTCTGAGGTAGGCAATGAGCCTGCGGGAAAGGCGGCTCGTGTCCTGGTTCGGGTTTTTCATCGATTTTTCCAATGGAATCGCTGTCGCCTCGCGTTTGAAGACGATGGCGGTGAAGTCTAAAAATTTGGAAGTCGGCTAACAGGACATCCAACGACGGCAAGAGCGACGGATGCGACCCTACTGCACGTAGAAAATCACACCTGCGCGAATGGTCGACTTGCTGGTCAATGCACTATCATTGAATCGATGCTCGGACCGGTGGTTAATGCCGTTGACGATAGATTGACAACCCTAATTGTCAACCGACTATTCGGCGGCGGCGGCCGTCGTTGGCGCACCGATCGCCGCCAAGGGACCGAGTTCGTTTTCGACCATGGGTTTGATCTCGCCCATGAATTTTTCCATGGTTTCGAGCGTCTTGCGATGCGACGCGCCACCGATTTGGAAAGCGAACATCATATGCGACGGCCGCGAAGCGCGGATCTCGTTGCAGAGGCGCTCGGCGATGGTCTCGCAATCACCGACCAATAGGTTCTCGGCGATTTCCTCGATCGGACTTTCGCCCGGGATCGGGATCTCGTTCATCATCGCGCCATCCATGACTTCCGCCCGGCGCCGCAATGCCGATGCGAGCCGCATCTGATAGCGGGCGTCGTCGACATACGCCAACGTCTCCGCTCGGCTTTCCGTCACGCACATGAAGCGCTGGATGCCGAGCGGCATGGTTTCGGGGTCGCGGCCTTCAGCGACATAGGCACTGGCAATCCGGTCGCGGAGTTCTTTCTGATACGCCGGACCGGCTAGCCGGCCGGTAATCATCGGTACATAATCCCGGCGCGCGCATAGTCGGTGGCCAAATTCGTTATCGCCGGCGATCCAGATCTCCGGCACGCCGTTGATCGGCCGGGCGCTGATATGGGTGCTTGGCATCTGGTAATGCGCGCCGTCAAAGGAGAAGGTCTCCGACGTAAAAGCGAGCTGCAGCAAATCCAGCAACTCTTCCATCATCGGCTGGGCTACCGCCAAATCCTTGCCGAAGCGCTCGAACTCGTAGGGCTGGTAGCCGCTGCCGACACCCAGCACCAGCCGGCCGTCGCACAAACAATCGACCATGCCGATCTCGGCCAGCAGGCGCGCGGGATGATAGAGCGGCGCAACGATGACCGCGGGCGCCAGCTTGATGGTCTTGGTCTCGCCGGCGCAGCGGGCGGCCATCATCAACGGCGAGGGGCATATGCAATAATTCGAAAAATGATGCTCGGCAAACCAGGCGATCTCGAAGCCGAGTTGATCGGCCAGTTTCACCTGCTCAACATGTTCGCGAAAGACCTGTTGCGGCGGCGTGCCGCGCTCGCGGTATTGCATCAAGCCGAAATATCCGAAATGCATTGCTTCCTCCCGTCAATCGGTCCCCTTCAAGACACCGTGTTCTTCGGCACGTCGCGAAAGGCGCGGTTGGTGTCGGTGCGGGGCTCCTTGGGCATTTCCAAGACGCGCTCGGAAATGATGTTGCGTTGGATTTCGTCGGTGCCGCCGGCGATCGAGATGGCCGGGACCGAAACCAGGATTTCGGCGATTGTGCCGTCCATCGGGCTGTCTTCGCCGGTCAGCATGGCATCGGCGCCGATGATCAGGGTGTGGACCCGGGCCGCGGCGCGGGCAACGTTGCTGGCGGCGAGCTTGCCGAGGGAGCCTTCCGGGCCTTGCGGCCGACCCTGCGCCTGGGCGGCGCGGGCGCGCCGCGCCGTCCATTCCGCCGACTTCGCCATGATCATCAGCTTGGCGATTTCCTGGCGCACCGTCGGGTCGGTGTTGGCGCCGGTCGCCTTGGCGCGTTCGATCACCAAATCGGTCCGGCCGGCGCGCTGCGGATACCAGGTGTAGGGCTCCATCACCGTCGCGATCTCGGCCGCTTCTTCGACATAGATGCGCTCTGGCCGGTCGCTGGCTTGCACCCATTTGCGCAGGCCGTCGGCGCCACGGCGTTCGTGCATCAAGGTCGTGGTGGCGACTTTCCAGCCGTCGCCCAGCTCGCCGACCAGGAATTCCGGCTCGATCACCGCGTCGGTGAAAAACACCTGGTTGAAGGAGGCATGGCCGTTCATCTGGCGGAGCGGCCGGACTTCGATCCCGGGCTGGTGCATGTCGATGACGTAATAGGACATCCCGCGATGCTTGGGCAGGTCCCAGTCGGTGCGTGCCAGCAGCAGGCCGTATTCCGCATGATGGGCACTGGTGGTCCAAACCTTCTGGCCGTTGACGATCCATTTGCCGTCTTTCAGGTCGGCGCGGGTCGTGGCACCGGCAAGATCGGAACCGCTGCCGGGCTCGCTGAACAGCTGACACCAGGTATCCTCGCCGGTCAGGACGCGGCGCAGGAACTTCTCCTTCTGCAGGTCGCTGCCGTGATCGAGCAGGGTCGCCGCCGCCAGGTTGCGGATTCCAGTGCGGGCGACGGGCACGGCACCGAGGCGCTGGAATTCCTCGTCGACCACCAGGCCGAGTGCCGTCGGCAGAGCGCGGCCGTACCATTGTTCCGGCCAGGTCGGCGCGCCCCAACCGGAATCGACCAACATGTTGCGCCAGTCGACCAAGCCGCGGTCGGGATCCCAGTTGGCTTCGAGCCAGGCGCGCGCCTCGGCACGGACGGTGGCTTCTGTTGGAATGCTCATCTCTGTCCCCTCCCCTCACACGTCCCAGCGCTGCATCATCAGCTCGCGATGATAGCTCGGGTCGCCGAGAAAGACTTCCGAGCTCTTGGCGCGCTTGAACCACAGATGGGTGTCGTTGTCCCAAGTGAAGCCGATGCCACCATGAATCTGAATGGTATGGATCGCGGTCTGCAGATAGGCTTCGGCGGCGCCGGCCTTGGCCAACGAGGCGAGCGCCGGCAGATCGGCGTCGTCCTCTGCGGCGGCAGCGGCGGCGTAATAGGCCGCCGATTTGGCCAGTTCAACGTCGAGCAGCATGTCGGCGGCCTTGTGTTTCAAAGTCTGGAAGGAGCCGATTGCGCGACCGAATTGAATGCGCAACTGGGCATAATCGACGGCCGATTGCCGCAGCCGCTCGGCACCGCCGACCATTTCGTTGGCGAGGCAGACCGCCGCCTGATCCAGGGTCTTGGCAAGCGGCCCTGCCGCGGCGCCTGCTTCGCCGAGGAGCTCGGCCGGCACCGACGAGAACGTCAGCCGCGCCTGTTTGCGGGTCGCGTCCATGGTCTTGAGCGGCCGGCACTCCAGGCCCGCCGCCGTCGCCGGCACCGTGAAAAACGACAGTCCCTTGGCACCGCTCGAACCCGGCCGCCGCGCCAATACAACAATCAGATCGGCGCTCTGGCCGTCGAGCACGAAGCTTTTGGCACCATCGAGGCGATAGCCGCCGCCCTCGGCGGTCGCGGTCAGCTCAACCCCTGCCGTGTCCCAGCGGCCGTTGTCTTCGGTGAAGGCCAGGGTGGCGACGGTCTCACCGGCGGCGATCGGCGGCAGAAGCGCGCGCTTCTCGTCCTCCGTGCCGGCGTTCAGGATGGTGGTCGCCGCCAGCACCGTCGACGCGAAGTAAGGTGCACACAGCAAGGCGCGGCCCATTTCCTCCATGACGATACCAAGTTCGACGAAACCAAAGCCGAGGCCGCCGTAAGCCTCCGGAATATGGATCGCCGGCAGGCCCAGTTCGTCGCTCATCTGGCGCCAAACCGCATCGTCGCGCCCGGACTCGGTCTCCATCAGGCGGCGGACCTCGGTGGTCGGCGACTTATCCTCCATGAAGCGGCGGAGTGAATCGCGAAACGCCTGTTGTTCTTCGGTAAAGCTGAAGCTCATGATCCCCTGTCCTTGGCGGTTTGTCGCGTCTCCGGTCAGGCGACGATGTAATCGTCGAAATCCGGCTCGGCGGTCATCGCCCAATAATCGACTAAGCGCCAAGGCGAGTTGGAAATGACCCGGCCCTCGGCGTTCCTGTACCAGTTGTTCATGCCCGGATGGGCCCAGACCATGCGCGAATGGGCATCGTCGCAGCGCTCGACATAGTCATCATGGACCTCTTGGCGGCACTCCATCGAGGCATGGCCGCCCTCCATCAGATTGCGCAGGCTCTTCATGACGTAGCGAACCTGGCATTCGGCGTGAAAGATGGCGCTGCCGCCGTGGCCGAGATTGGTGTTGGGGCCGTAGAGCACGAAGAAGTTCGGAAAGCTTGGCATGGTGATGCCGAGATAGGCCTTGGGGTTGTCGTCGCCCCAGACGTCGCGCAGCACGACACCGTCGCGGCCGACGATATGCATCGGCCAGAGCATGCGTTGGGCTTGGAAGCCGGTCGCCATGACGATCACGTCGGCCGCGTGTCGGGCACCGTCCGCGGTGACAATGGCGTCCGCCTCGACCTTCGCTACCGGATCGGTCACCAGGTCGACATTGTCGCGTTTCAGCATCCGGAACCAATGATTGTCGATCAACATGCGCTTGCCGTAGGGCGGATAGGCGGGCGTGACTTTGGCGAGCAGCGCTTCGTCGTCGCCCAGTTCCCGGCGCAGGTGTTTGGTCATGCTCTGGCGGAAACGTTCGTTCCGCGCATTCAGCGACAGGTCCGGCATATGCCAGTCGGGATCGACCTGCAGGGCCTGGTGGATGCCGTCGGAATAGCCCCAGAAAAGTTGAAACCGATACCAACGCGCATAATAGGGCACGTGCTGCAGCACCCATTTCTTGCCCAGAGCGACCGAGCGGTGATAGTTCGGGTTGGCGATCACCCAATGCGGCGTGCGCTGAAATATCGTCAAGTGACCGACGCCGCCGGCGATCGCCGGGCCGGTCTGCATGCCGCTGGCGCCGGTGCCGACCATGGCGACGTTCTTGCCGTCCAAGACGCAGTCCTGGTCCCAGCGGGCGGTGTGGAAGACCGGGCCGGCGAAATCGTCCAGTCCGGGGATGTCGGGCACTTGCGGCCGGTTCAGCTGACCGACCGCGGAGATCACCGCATTGGCGGTATGGGTCTCGACCGTGCCGTCGGCGGCGCGCACATCGACCCGCCAAAGCGCCGCGGCCTCGTCATAGGTGGCGGCGGTCACTTCGGTCTCGAAACGGATATGCGGGCCGAGCCCGTATTTGTCGGCGCAGCCCGCCAGATAGCCGAACAACTTGTCGCGCTTGGAATAGAAATGCGTCCAGATGTGGCTCGGTTCGAAGGAATAGGAATAGAAATGGTTCGGCGTGTCGACGCCGCAGCCCGGATAGTCGTTCTCGTACCAGGTGCCGCCGACGGTGTCGTTCTTCTCGAACAGGGTGAACGGGATACCGGCCTCTTGCAGTCGGATGGCCGCCAGGATGCCGGACATGCCGGCGCCGATGATGACGGTCTTGAATTGGCCGAGCGTCTCTGCGCCCGGTTTGTCGCGCCATTCAATGCCGCGCGGATCGGTGTCGTCGAGCGCCAGTTCCTCGGCCATCATCGGCGCGTATTCGTCGGACACCGCCTCGCCCACGCTGACGCTCATCATGCGCTGCAATTGCGCCGCCGTCGGTGCCGGCGGCAAGGCGCGGCCGCTGGCGGCATAGTCATTGAGTGTCTCGACCAACCGGCCGCGAATTTCGTCAGCCAAACCGTCGGGCATGGTGACCGCGTAGTCCCAGGGCCCGCGCACGCAAGGCGCCACCGCATCCAGGATCGCGTCATCGCCGGTCAATTGCACAAGAACCATGGCGAGCGTCACAATGTCGCTCTCGGCCAAGGCCTGTCGAAGCTCCGCTTCATCGGCGACGATCGCGGCAAAATCCACCATTCATCCAAATTCCTGTTTCCGACACCCCCCGTTTGATAATCCAGGCCCAACGGTTTGTCCAATTGCGGCCCTGCCCACTGGCCTCACACAATCGCGGCCTTCCCAGGGGGTCTGCAAATCCGCCCGCATTCAGAATCGACCGTATTTGGGAGCGACTTGTGTGAGTAATTCCCATTAACAGCAGATCGGACGTGACGTCCGCTTCCGATTAAGGCGGACGGGCAGACGGCGTGACCGGCTCGGCGGTGGACGACCTTTTTGAGACGCCTGAGCGATCCGATCCCGGCAGTCGCGATTGCAATCTGTAAGGTCAGGTCGCGCCAGTCGCTTCGACGGTAACGGCCCCCGACGGGTCAACTGTGCCGCGCCGCCAGGCGTAAGGGTAAGATCTTGCCGCGAGCGCTAGTTTGCGGAGCCTGGCGCCTAACACGCAGGGTTCCGGCTTCTCGCCATACGTTTGTCATGAATCGATTCTGGCGTGAGGCGCTCGCCAGTTCCGAAGTCAAAAATTTGAGCACCGTCGTCTCATCGAGTGAGCCAACGTTCGGATCAACCAACAGCGTGAGGTGGCTTTGTCCGCCTTCGCTTTCCTCTTCCAGCAGCTGGTAATCGCCAGGCCCGCCACCGAAGCGTTCTGGCAAGATGGATTCGATCAGCTCGTAGAATTCATCAATGGAGAACGCTAAACCTTCGCTGGTCAATTTTTCAAAGCTCCCCACATTGTGTACGTGTTGCGTCAACCCGGCCGCATGCATGGGACATCCGCAATTCCGTTCCGACAGTACGCCCTGGTCGCCGTTGGAGACGTTGATTTCGAGCTGTGCTGCAAAGGGATAAAGCGTGGTGAATAGAAGCGGACGCACCATGTTGCCAGTTTCCAGGGTAAGCGGCTCGGGATGTTCGATAAGTGCCATGGTATTTCGCATAAGGTGCATCTCGTCGACGTACGTAGGCTGGCTGCAGCCGAGCGCTATTGTGTTGATGGGAAAATAGCCCCAAGTGACAGCGACTTTGCCGCCAACTTTTTCGATGACGCGCCGTTTTGCCGGTGTCATTGGTTCGCCGGAAGCCATGAACGTGCAGCCTTCAAGGGACACGCCCATGGCATCTGCAGCCCTGGCTATTCGTGCCGCATTGCTGGCAACTGTGCGAATACAGGTGGCGTAACCATCTCGGCGGTTGCGCTCGACCCAATTGACGATTCGATTGAGCCGGTCTACGGAAACCCGCTCGGGTCGGGCAGCACCGCGACCGAAACAACGGGCTGCGAGAGCCATTTCGTGGAAAGTGAATTCGAAGAACAGGCTTTCCAACAGGTTGTTCATGGGCACCGGTCGAATGAATAGGCGATCGACCGCGACGCCGAGGCGCATGGCCGTCATGACGATGGCAATCGCGCCAAGGCTTCCAACCACTGGCTCGTAGGCCGCCATTCGGCAGCTGGATAAGCCGTGGGCGTCGAGGAAAGGCGCCAAGGCAGGCGCGGTCTGGCGCCACCATTCAAACGAAGCGACGCTGTTGCTTGGTCGTCCGGTGCTTCCGCTGCTTCGGACGATGCCGGCAGCGGCGCCAGGTTGGCGCGGCGGCGCCAGATCCCGAGCGTGGATCCGAAATGACAGGCTGCCGCGCTTGACCTCTTGGCGCCCCTTGTATTCCGCCGGCATCAGATAAACGCCCTCGGACGCCAAAGTTGCTAGCGTCGCTTCCAATCCCTGACGCTTCAGCAAATGATCGACATCATCGAGGCGAAAGCCGGCGTGGTCCAACAGTTTCTTGTAGGGGCTCTCCGCGACACCAAAGACCTGTGTCCGAAGCAGCGCGAGAAAGCGCAGACTCCGTGTCTCCAGAGCCTGATGCAGGTCGGCCTTGGCGGCTTCGGCTGACGGACGGTCGCGCAAGAACCGGCGCATCGCGAAGGGCATTGTGATTGGCAGCAATAGCATATCCTGAACGCGTTGACTGCCGAGTTCTTCAATGATTTGCCGTAGGGCGGACGCGATGGACATACACTCGAAACTCTAGCCGTATTAACGCGATGCGAACCCAGGTCTGCAACGAAAACATACTATAAGGGACCGCAAAGGATCCCATCAATCTGAGCTTGACGGCCAAAGCAGCCGAGAATTGGGTCAATGAGTTCGATGCAGCGGACGCTGAATGCAGCCAAAACGCCTTCCTCTTTCTCGCCGAAAGGGCGCGCGTAAGCGGCCACATATGCCACCACGATCGCCACTAAACGCCGTGGCGTCGGCCCTTCTTCTGGCACCCGTTTCTCCCCAACACGTTCAAATGGGCTGCGCGATCAACTTGGGAATCGCAAACTCGGCGACGTCTGTTCCTGGCACGCCACTACCGAAAACCAGCTTTATAGGCCAGCGTCATCTAACCAACTTTTCACTACCGACTGGATGGCCTTAGCGGCGTGAGTAGCCGACCACGTCAGCTGCGCGAATTGGATCGTTTCGCCACGTGTGGTAACGTCTTTTGCTGCAGTATTCCTACGAGATGAAGCCGGTTGGCAAGGAGAGGCAGATGCCCAATCCAACCACGCTCCGGGAGCGCCGCCTTCCTCCGGGCTAAGTTTGCCCAGCAAACGGCCTTGCATGAAATTCACGACGCTCGGTTCCACAGTATCGAAAAAGGGATTTGTGGTAGGATGTGTATATCGGTTATCTGCAATTAGCGAATTTCCTCGTACAAGCTTGCGGCCGCACATACTTCGCCGGCCATGGTGCCGATAACCCTGGTCGCCTCCACCTTTGTCTTAAGTTCCGCCGCCGAGGCCGGAGGGCTAAGCGCTTTCATTGAGCGGGTTTCGCCGATTCTCATGATCCAGGCGTTATCCTCGCCATAGCCCGAGGCTTTGGCCGCTGCCTTGAAGCGGCGTGCCGCCTCGAACGGATCTTCCGTCCCCAGCTTGACCGTACCCCAATGCATACCGATGGCTTTGGTCGCGCGCACCGCGCGGACGATGCCGATCGCTTCCTCAGGCGTCGAGTGAGTGGATTTCATGAGTTCGTGCGGTTCGTAGGCGCCGATGCCGACCATGGCCAGATCAAACGGCCCGGCGCCCTGGCCGATCTCGTCGAACACCGCAGCGGGCGCGGTATCGCCAGAAAACCAGAGCTTCAGATCCTTGCCCCGGATGGCAAAACTGGCCCACAGCGTGCGGTTGCGGTCGAACAGGCCGCGGGCGGAATAGTGCACCGCCGGTAGCGCCTGCACTTCGAGCGCGCCAACCTTTTCGCTTTGCCACCAATCCATCTCGATCACGTTGGCATAGCCCAAATCGCTGAAAATGCGTTTCAGGCCCAAGGGCAGCAGCACCGTCATGCGTTCCTTGCCGGCGAGCTTTTCAATGCTGGTAAGATCGAGATGGTCGTAGTGATTGTGACTCAACACCAGCACATCGATCGGCGGCAAGTCCTCGACCGCGATCGGTGGCGGCGCGAAGCGTTTCGGTCCGAACCAGAGCGGCCCCGCGTTGGACCCGAGGTAGGGATCGGTCAGCACGGTTTTGCCGTCGAGGCGGATCAGGAAACTGGCGTGGCCGAGCCAGGTGATCGACGGGTTGGCGGCGGTGGCCAAGTTTTTTCGCGACTCAGCGCTGGCCATGATCACGTCCGCGCCGGGTTTGTACACTTTGGTGTCGATTAACTTGCCCCAGAGGAAGGACAACAGGGTGCCGCTAGAGAAATTCTGCTTCGGGCTGCCAGGCGGATTGCGAAATGTGCCGTCGTCCGAGTGATGGGCGGGCCGTGTGCCGGGCATGTCACTTCCCTCCTGCTGCCAAGCGCATCCATAGACCGCAAGCGTGAGCAGGAGGCAAAGCGCCCCGAAAAGCCCAATCTGCCGCTTCCACATATCCATTTCTCCCGGCCCCCCTTTGACAAAAATAGTCAATCCGCCTGCGATCGACGCGATTGTTTACTGAGCCGCAGATCCAATTTGAAGAACGCTGCCAGACCCAGAGTATTGGAACTTCGAAAATTCCATGATTTCTATTCGCTTGGGCATGGGGTGCCGGCAGCAGCCCATTTCATCAAAGCATCCATCACCTCTTGCAGAGAATGCGGCGCTGGTTCACGGTCGCCGCCCGGATTCCAGGCCCAGCGCAGGACACGGTCATGATCGAGATGGACGGCAACTTCGCGGATGGAGCGGTTGCCGTTGCGCTCCGGATCTCTGAGCTGATTGCAAATATGAGACGACGATTTACCGAACCATTCCGCCCCAACAGGTGCAAGTCCCCAAACCTGGGCGACCCTGGGTGCGGCATGCGGCTCTAAGTTCGCTTTCGGATCAGGTTTTTTCAATGTCGTATGGCAGGTGGAACAAATCAAAGTCTTGTTGCCAATCCGGTTCTTACCGGCATCAATATTCATACCATGGGGCCGGGTCTTGCCGTAACTTGGGCCAGACTACATAGGTCGGTTGGCCGACCCCACGTGGCAATTTGCACAGCGGGGATGAGACGCCACCTCATAGAACTTCTGCCAACTGCTGAGGCCTGCTTCAGTATTTACAGAACCGTTGGGGAAGACGTTGACCACCCGGTTGCGGCCACCCGGTTCAGCGGCGTAAGCCATGCCCGTCAGAACAACAAGGCCTATAACAGCCATTGGAATCTTGTTCATAGCCCAGTCTCACACGAAGTCGATGTGCTTATTGAACGGCATTTCGCGAATGCGATCGCCCGTCGCGGCAAAAATTGCGTTGGCCAATGCCGGCGCCGCAGGCGGGACTGGCGGTTCGCCAATACCGCGTATCTTCGAAGCATTCTCCAGTCCACGCACTTCAATCTCAGGACACTGGTGAAACCGCATGGCCTCATGCGCATGATAGTTGGTTTGCTCGGCCATGCCGTCCGCATAGGTGATTTCGCAATTCATGGCGTGGCCGAGACCCCAGATGACAGCGCCCTTGACGTGGTTCTCAAAGTTGACAGGGTCCAAAATCTTTCCGACGTCGGCCGCCACATAGACCTTGTCGATCTTGATGCCGGCAGGCGTATTGGTGACCTCAACCACTTCGGCGACCGGGACACCGAAGGATGTGACAAAGGCAACTCCACGACCCCGGTTTGGTCCAAGATCGCGGCCCCAGGCGGACATTTCGCCGACAGCTTCGAGCACCTTGCGTGAGACTTCATCGTTCATCAATCGAAGACGTTCTTGCAAAGGATCGCCGCCGGCGGCGTGGATAAGTTCGTCAAGAAAACAATCTGCAAAAAAGCCTGCCGTCGAGGCCCCCACCGAACGCCATGAGCTTGTCGGCGCAAGTTCCGGCACGATGTACGCTTTGACCCGAAAGTTTGGCACTGCGTAGGGCAAGTTCCAGGCTCCGGCAGCAATCTGAGTATCGGGACCAAGTGTGGGTTGACCAAGACGGCCTGCCTGCGAGGTCGATGAGGAGACCGAAGCGATGGCAAGATCAAAGGCTTCCACCTTTCCGTCCTTGGCCACTCCGCGGGCCCGGCTCATTGCAATCTGACGCGGGAAGTCATGTGCAAAATCTTCTTCGCGGCTGTAGGTCAGTTTAACCGGCACGCCGTTCATTTTTGCCGCAATTTCTGCTGCTTGTGTGATCTGCTCGAACTCCAGCCGGTGACCAAAACTGCCCCCGCCATATTGGTTGTGCAGATGGATTTGATTGGGCTCATGCCCAGTTATCGCGGCGATTTTTTCCTGCAAGAAGCGGGGAATTTGATGGCTGACCCAGACATCAACGCGATCATCGGCCACTTTCACGATGGCTGAGAGTGGCTCCAATGGCGCATGTGCGACATACGGTGCGCGGTATTCCGCTTCGATCGCATCGCCCTTTTGCAACGCCTCCTGGACATTTCCATCATTGCGCCATTCGGCATCCAGACGCTCTTCTATAAACGAGCGGCTGACGGCCTGCCAGTGACCATCCATCTCGGCGGGATAGGGGGCAGGCCCCCAGTCGAATTCGATGCTATTGGCAGCTTGCATCGCGCGCCATGTATTATCTGCAAGGATCGCAAGACCACCCGTAATCGGTATGATATATTTCACGCCCCGCATCTTTCGCGCGACGGAAGCGTCATAACCCTTCATCGCACCGCCCTGACGTGGGTTCACTTTGGCCGTGGCGTGGATCATGTCGTCCATATTAATGTCGATGCCGTATTTCAACGTCCCGGTAGATTTTGGAACAATATCGAGGCGCTGCATCGGTTTGCCGAGAATCCGCCATTGGCGCGGATCGCGCAGCGTCACGTCTTCCGCGGGATCGATTGTCGCGGCGACGGCGGCAAGCTCGGTGTATTTCAGCAGTGATCCATCCGGCAACTGAACCGCACCATTGGCGGTTTTGAGCTGATCGATGGGCACCCCGCTCTGCTTTGATGCGGCAGCTTTCAGTGTTTGACGGGCGACGGCCCCTGCCAAACGCAGCTTTTCAAAACTGTCCGGCACGGAACTTGATCCACCTGTTGCCTGGAGACCCATCATTTTCGTCACAGCACCAAAGACACCGCGCATCGCTTCGGCCTGCCAGCGACTGTCGGTGGACATGAAGGGTGCAAGTTCATCCCCTATAGCGGTATTGTAATAGGCAGCACTCGGTACGCCCGGGCTAATTTCAAACTGACCAAACTCGATATCCAGTTCTTCAGCGATCAACGCGGCCTGCATTGAAAAGGCGCCCTGACCAAGGTCAACGTGCGGTGTAATCAACGTGATTTTATCCTTGCCAATCTTCACCCAGGGCGTGATGCCCGCTTCTCCTTCAGCCACTTCGGCAAGCAAAGGATTATCGTACGGGCGCCGGACCATGTAAGTACCGAAAGCCACGCCTCCGGTAATGGCAACAGAGCCGATCAGAAAGGTACGGCGTGCGATTGTTCTGGCGCGTCCCATATCACGTACTCCTTACGCTCTTGGCGGCGGTTTTGATCGCTTGTTGGATGCGCGGATAGGTGCCACAGCGGCACAGATTGGCGGACATCACATGATCGATTTCTTCATCCGTTGGATTGGGATTCCGGTCGAGAAATGAGGCTGCCGCCATAATCTGACCTGACTGGCAGTAGCCGCACTGGGCAACCTGATGTTCCACCCAAGCGGCCTGTACTTGGTGCAATGATTTCGGCGTGCCGAGACCTTCGATCGTGGTCACTTCACCAACTATATCCGCCACCCGAAGTAGGCAGGAACGTACGGCGACGCCGTCGACATGCACGGTACAGGCACCACATTGTCCGATGCCGCAGCCATACTTGGTCCCGGTAACATTGAGTTCGTCGCGAAGCACCCATAAAAGCGGCATGTCATCTTCGACATCCAACTCAATTTTGTTCCCGTTTACCGTGAGCTGCATGATTTAACTCCAAATAAGTTTCATCGTGGCCACGCTCACCATCTACCATGAGCCGGTATTAATCACTTGCAGATCACGACAAAACTATAACATTATGCGCCAAATCGCTGACCTCTTTTACCCGCCACTGGACAACGCAAACCGCGATGTCATGCTACGGTTGTTTCACGCATCGGGCTTCGAGGCGAAAAACGAATGAGTAAGACGACACGCTATAAAATCGCCAAGTCGGTACAGACGCTTTGCGCGATTCTGAAAATCTCGCCGGAACGTGTCATGCGCCGAGCCGGACTGCCGACGGATTATCTGGCACATGAGAGACGCGGCGTAAATTCCCGGCAGTTTTTCGACATGTGGAATGCTGTTGTCGCGGAAGCAGAAAGGTCCGATTTTCCGATATTCTTAGGTAAATCCGCTGCCCGCGGTCCCATTTTCTCGCTGGTTTATGCGTTTTCCTGCAGTCCAAACGTCGAAGTCGGCCTTTCGCGTGTAGCCTTGTTCAAACCGCTACTTGGCCCAATCCGCTTGTTGATCGAGAACGATTCCGCATCGTTGTCGTTATCTTTTTATTCAGCCGATCCTGACGTAACCATTCCCGACAGTTTGGAGATTTTTGAGCTGGTCTATTTAGTGGAGTTGACCCGGATCTTCACCGCAGAACAAATTGTACCGCTGGCCGTGAATATGTCCGAATATTCTAACTGCCAGTCGGCGCTAAAAGAATACTTTGGCATCGCCCCTGAAGTCGCGGAGAAAAGCGCCCTTATTATATCATTGGAAGATGCGCATCGTCCGTTCATCTCCGAAAACGAAGAATTATGGACCAGTTTTGAACCCAGCCTCCGCCGCCAGTTGCAGGAAGGGGATCAGAATGCGCCGACGAGTTCCCGCGTAAAGAGCGCTCTTCTGGAGATGCTGCCGGGCGGGCAATCATCCGTAGAAGCGGTCAGCGACAGGCTCCACATTTCCAAGCGAAGCCTGCAACGGCAACTGAATAGTGAAGGCAAGTCCTTCCAAAACGTACTCGACGCTACCCGGTCTGACCTTTCAATTCACTACCTATCGAATGATGAGCTCAGCGTCGAAGAAATCTCGTTTCTTTTGGCCTATCGTGACCCGAACTCATTCTATCGCGCCTTTCACGCCTGGACAGGCATGACCCCGATGGAGGCGCGCGGACGTGCCAACGCCAGCGCAAAATGACACCACGCGCCGGAACCTACAGTGGGCAAAGCGGAATATTGGAGACACCGGTGCTGCCGCCAAGAATTCGGAGTATTTGAAATCGAGAGCTTAGCAGATTGCAAATTTTGAAATATCGACAAAGCTGAGGCGAGTTAGGCGTTCTGACAGAGCCTGGACTCAGAGCAGACCCCGCCGGCAACGTAAGCGACAAGAATGGCGGTGGGTTTGCGAACGGGTGCACTCATGGGCAGGAGACTAACGGCTGGAGGTTGTTAAATCCACTCGGGTTAGGCGGCGAAGGGTTTGAGAGCCCGATAGAACACCGTGTTTATGGGCGTCGGCACACGCAGTTCCTGGCCCAAGCGGTGGACGGAACCGGAGATGCTGTCGCTCTCGATGGCCCTGCCGGCTTCCAGATCGTTGGTCATGGAAGATTTCCAGGTCGGATCCACGTTCTGCACGAATGCTTTGGTATCGTCGTAGATCTGCGCCGGGATTTCGATCCCCTGCGCTTCGGCCAGGGCGATGACCTCCGCCATGGCATCGATGGCCAGTTGCAGGGTTTCCGGTGTGGCGCCAATTGTGCGCAAAGGCAGACGGGTCAGACTGGTCAGGGCGGAAAAGGTCACGAAGGCGACGAACTTAGTCCAAACCACGGTGTGAATATCGTCGCTCACGGTGATATCAAGTCCGGCTTTCCTGTCGTGACTGAGTGACGGTATCGGATATCGGACGATATCATTCGAGTATTGCGTTTAGAATTTATTGAAGCGCCGGTCCAACGCTTCGGTCTCATGGCCAATTCGTGCATTCATACGTACGGCGGAAATGATTGGATCGCGCTGGATTGCAAAAGCCCTGGAACTGCCTTTTCGCCGGCAGCGCAACCACACGCCAACAGCGGCTCCTGGCACGCCGCTACCGAAAACTAGCTTAAGGGCCAGCGTCATCTAACCACCTGTTCACTACCGACTGGATGACCTTAGCGGCGCGAGTAGCCGACCAAGTCAACTGCGCGAATTGGATCGTTTCGCCACGTGTGGTAACGTCTTTTGCTGCAGTATTCCTACGAGATGAAGCCGGTTGGCAAGGAGAGGCAGATGCCCAATCCAACCACGCTCCGGGAGCGCCGCCTTCGCTTGACGAAGGCGCAGTTGATTGACGAAATCGATACGCTCGAACAACGCGCCGTGGCGTTGGAAGCGCACCTTGAAAGCGAAAGCAGGTTTCGCAGCGCGTTCGAAACGGCTTCGCATGGTATGAACCTCATTGACCCTGACGGCCGGATTCTGGCGGTCAATAACGCGTTATGCGAAATGCTGGGATACAGCGAGGAAGAGCTACTCGCGACCGATATTCAAAGCACCACGCATCCAGAAGATATCGACCGTGACCTGGCAAATCTGCAGGCGCTCTTGGCGGGAGAGCTTCGCTCGTACCAATCGGAAAAGCGCTACGTGCATAGCCAAGGGCACTCGATTGACGTGTTGCTGAGCGCGTCGCTCATCCGGGATTCAAATGGCGATCCGCTATATTCCGTTGGCTACATTCAGAACATCATGGCTCGCAAGCAGGCCGAGGACGCATTGCGCGAAAGCGAGAGGCGCTTGGCAGCGGTAATAGACAACACCGTCGACGGCATCATCACCATCGATGAGGCAGGTCGGATTGAAAATTTTAACCCAGCCGCAGAGCGCATGTTCGGGTTTGCGGCGGACGATGTGATCGGCCGGAACGTAAACATTCTGATGCCGACACCGTTCCGCGACGAGCATGACGCATACATCGCGAGCTACCTAGCCACGGGCATCAACAAAATCATCGGCATCGGGCGAGAGATTGTTGGACGCCGAAAGGACGGAACGGTCTTCGCGATGGCGCTTGCGGTCAGCGAAGTGAAGTTCGGCGAAGGCCGGCTGTTCACCGGGATCTGCCGGGACATCAGTGACCGAAAACGCTCGGAAGCCGCGCTCAAGGAAAAAACTGAGATTGTCCAGCTACTGCATCGGCTAGCGGCTTCGGCGAACGCGGCCAGGGAAGTCAAAGAAGCGATGCAATCCTTCCTCGACGAAGTTTGCGCCCATACTGGCTGGCCCGTTGGCCATATTTACCATCTCAGTCCCGATCGGCCGAACACGCTTGCTTCTTCGGACATCTGGCATCTCGATGATCCCGAACGCTTCCAGACATTCCGCGAGGTGACCGAGAAGACGGATTTTGAATTCGGCGTGGGTTTGCCCGGTCGGGTGTTGGCCAGCGGAAAGCCGGCGTGGATCGTAGACGTGACCAAGGATCCCAATTTTCCAAGGGCGAAATTAGCGGAAGAGATTGGCGTGCGGACCGGATTCGCTCTGCCGGTCCAGGTCGGTTCCGAGATCAAAGGAGTACTGGAATTCTTCACCGCCGAAGTGGTCGAACCGGACAAGGCCCTGCTGCAAGTCCTTACAAGTATCGGCACGCATTTGGGCCGGGTGATCGAGCGTAAGCAGGCGGAAGAGGAACTTCGGATAGCGAAAAACGAGGCTGAAGCGGCAACTCAAGCTAAGGCTGCGTTTTTGGCCGCCACGAGCCATGAGATCCGTACACCGATGAATGCCATCATCGGCATGGCTCATTTGGCATTGATGACGGATCTAACGCCAAAGCAGCGCGATTATCTACAAAAGGTGGAAAGGGCTTCAAAATCCCTCCTCGAAATCATCAACGATATCCTTGATATTTCCAAGATTGAGGCCGGAAAGCTAGAAGTGGAGTTCGTTGACTTCAGCCTCGATAAAGTCTTGGACGATGTATCCGATCTTATCGGATTGAAAGCCGAGAGTAAGCATATTGAACTGCTGGTTAATAGAGACCACGGGGTTCCGGATGTCTTGGTCGGCGATCCGTTGCGGTTAGGCCAGGTGCTCATCAATCTTGCAAACAATGCGGTCAAGTTCACAGAAGCGGGTGAGATAATTATTTCCGTCGAATTGGTCGACAGCACGCCCGAGAGCGTGACAGCGAAGTTCGCCGTCAAAGATTCCGGGATTGGCATGACCGAGGAGCAACAAAAGAAAGTTTTCAATTCCTTCAGCCAGGCTGATGCGTCAACCACACGTAAATATGGCGGCACAGGCCTCGGTCTCGCCATCAGCACACAGCTCGTTGACCTGATGGACGGTGAGATCGCCGTTGAGAGCGAGTCCGGCAAAGGCAGCACATTTTTCTTCACAATACCATTCCGAATAGCTTCCCAGGCCACCAAAGCGCGACCGATGCCTGACGCCGGTCTTCGAGGAAAGCGTGTTTTGGTTGTCGATGACAACGAAGCTTCCTTGCAGATCTTGAAGGAGCATTTGGTGTCCATGAACCTGGTTCCGAAAACAGTCGGTAGCGGCAAGGACGCGATCGCCGAATTGGAAAGGGCGGCGACCGATCCCGACGACGAACCCTACGACCTAGTTCTAATGGACTGGAAAATGCCGGATATGGACGGCATCGAGACTTCTTGCAGCATCCAGGGGAACGCCGACCTTACCACCACGCCCATCATCATCATGGTGACGGCCTATGGGCGCGAAGACGTCATGATAAAAGCAGACGAAGCCAATCTGGATGGATTCCTTCTCAAGCCGGTCAGCCGCTCTACCCTATTCGATTCCGTCGTGTCGGCCGTCGGGCGGGACGGAGTGTCAGAAAGAAACCAGGCCGAGAACAACACAATGGAGTTGAGGTCCAGCCCTAACCTCAAGGGTGCGCGCGTACTTGTGGCCGAGGATAACGAAATTAATCAGCAAATCGTTCTCGAATTGCTTGAGTATAGAGGAATCAATGTGACCATCGCCGACGATGGCCGCGAGGCGGTTGAGGCGGTGAATAATGGGGCATTCGATCTGGTGCTGATGGATATTCAGATGCCAAACATGGACGGCCACGAGGCGACGATTAAAATTCGCCAGGACCAACGCTTCAAGGACCTGCCGATCGTCGCCATGACCGCTCATGCTTTTGACGCCGAATGGGACAAATGTCTAGCATCGGGGATGAACGATCACGTGACCAAACCCATCGACCCGACCGCCCTCACTGAAGCAGTGCGCCATTGGGTCGGGCCACGGATCCTTCACAATTCCGGCGCGCAGGAATTCGCCGCCAAAGTGCGCGCTCAAGCGCCTGCCGATGAAGCCGACTTGCCGGTTTCTCTTCCGCCTTTCGATGTCGAGGCGGCGTTGGCACGGCTAAATGGCAATAGCCGACTATTGCGAAAGCTCATCATCATGTTCCACGATGGCAATCGTAAATTGATCCCGAACCTCCACCGTCTCCTGGAGACAGATGAGTGCGAGAAAGCGCATCGGCTCATTCACACGGTTAAAGGGCATGCGGGCAACTTGGAAGCCTCCGAGTTATTCGAATGTGCGAGTGCCCTAGAGATCGCGCTTATGGATTGCGACATGGCAAAAGTCGCAGAGCTGATACCGACCTTCGAGTCGGCGATGATGCAGGCCATCGAGGCGGCAGCCACATTGATGCCAAGCCGCGTTGAGCACCGATAGAGCGTCGTCGGGAACAGTCTGAATTGATAGTGGCGATCCACGAGAGGAAGAACCATGACGGATGGCAAAAAGCTTCCCCGAATCCTAGTGGTCGACGACGACCCATTTATGATCGAGTTGGAAACGGCTCTGCTTGAGGCGGAGGGATACGAGGTCGTCGCTTTTGAATCCGCCGAGGAAGTTTTCGCCAAGATCAAGAACGTGAAACCGGATTGTGTCATAACCGACCTTGTCATGCCTGGTGTCACCGGAATGCAGCTTTTGAAGAACATCAAAGATGACCACAGTTTGTCGGATATCAAAGTCATTGTTCTTTCATCAAAATCATTTGAGTTCGATAAACGACAGGCCATGCAATTTGGGGCAGACGGGTTCATCACCAAGCCAATCGATGCGGAAAGCTTCATCCAATCGGTTCGAGCGGCGCTTGAAAGTAAGCTGGAACTTACTTTCTGGGGCGTACGGGGTACGCTGCCAGTGCCTGGCCCGCGAGCGGTCCGTTATGGTGGAAACACGTCATGTGTGACCATCGAGTTCCCGAAGGGTCAGTTTTTCATTTTCGATGCGGGTACCGGGATCAAAGAGCTGTCCAACGCATGGTTCGCCCAGAAGCGTGGCAAGCTGGAGGCAAAGATTTTCATATCTCATCCTCATTGGGACCACATTAACGCGCTGCCCTTTTTCGGTCCCCTATACATTCCCGGAAACGAGTTCGAAATCTTGGGTGCTTCCCATCCCAATCATACCATGCGCGAGCTGATTTCGGCGCAAATGGACGACGTCTATTTTCCAATTACCATGAAAGAGTTTGGTTCGAGCGTCAATTTTCGGGACCTAAATGAAGAAACGATTGATATCGACGGCATTACTATCAGAACCAAATTGCTCAGCCATCCTGGAAACTGCCTCGGATATCGTGTCGAGTATGACGGTCGGTCTGTGTGTTACATAACCGACAATGAACTTTTCTTACCGGACGGGGCCCACTACGACGCTCATTATGTAAATCAATTGATCGCGTTCTTGGACAAGGCGGATGTGCTCATCACCGACTGCACTTATACTGACGAAGAATACGTGAGAAAAGTTGGCTGGGGACATTCTTGCATCAGTCAAGTCGCCGAACTTGCCCACAATGCTGAGGTCGAGACCCTTTACCTATTTCACCACGATCCCGATCAGGACGACGACGCGATCGATGCGAAATTGGACACGGCGGCGCAGGCGCTCGAATCCATGAGTTCCAAAACCAAATGTGTCGCGCCCGCAGAGACCGATGTCGTAAAGCTCTGAAGGCGGGGCGTTGAGCGAATGCGTTCGATCTACCTGGGGCAATGCCAGGGTGAAACAGCTTTACCGCCGTGCCACCTTTACCGATCAGCGGCCCGAACTCGCCTGCAATTGATGTATCCCCCATTGTATCCGTCTCACGCTATACGCGCTCCAAATTCCGCGTCGAAACAGCCTTCTTTGAACCGCTCGATCACCATGAAGTTTTTCATAACGTGATCGTATGCAATAGGCAGGACCAACACCAGCCGAGCTTGTTGAGCCTGACCGGAGACCGAAGGCTAAAACGCCTCTGGCGTCGGCCAAAAGCACTGCTATTATGCCTATCGCGGCGCCGCAACAAGCCCAGGGAAGCAGACAGATGACAGCAACCGACGCGGTCAAAACCGGGTTCGCGCCCGGCAGTTTGGACCATATTCCGGGCAACAAAGGCTTGCCGTTCTTCGGCGAAACCTTGGAATTCCTGAAAGATCCGTTTGCTTTTCATCGACGCCGTCTCGAGCGCTTTGGCCCGGTCTACAAAGTCAACGTCTTCGGCGGCCAGAGCGTGGCGCTGCAGGGCGCCGACGCGTTGGAATTCGTACTGATGGACCGGCGGAAGAATTTCGGTTCCCGCGACGGCTGGCGGCTGTTGCAGCAGTTGTTTCCCGACGGCTTGATGCTACGTGACTTCGACGACCACCGCCTGCACCGCAAGGTCATGCAAGTGGCCTTCAAACCGCAGCCGATGAAGGATTACCTCCTGCGCTTGAACGACGGTATAGCCAAGACACTCGACGTCTGGCAACCGTCGCCGCAGTTCGAATTCTATCCGGCGATCAAGGACCTGACGCTCAATCTCGGAGCGTCGGTGTTTCTTGGCCTCGATATGGGCGATACGGCCGCGGCGCGCCTGAACCAGGCCTTCGTCGATGAAGTCGCCGCCTCCATATCCGTGATCCGCCGGCCCTGGCCCGGCACCAAGATGGGCCGCGGCGTGAAGGCGCGGGCATTCCTGCTCGATTATTTCAGCGAGCTGATCCCAGCGCGGCGTGCCGGCGACGCCGACGACATGTTCAGCCAGTTCTGCCGTGCGGAATCCGAAGACGGCCGCATGTTCAGCGATCAGGAAATCATCGACCATATGAACTTCCTGCTGATGGCGGCGCACGACACCACAACCGCGGCGCTCAGCACCATGATCTGGGCGCTCGCCAAATACCCGGAGTGGCAAGCGGCGGTACGCGAGGAGGTCACGGCCGAGGGCACGAGCCCCATGGATTACGGTGCCATGGACCGGTTGGCGCTGACCGAGCGGGTGTTCAAGGAAGCGTTGCGCTTCCGTCCGCCGGTGCCGTTCCTGCCGCGCTACGCGCTTCGGCCGTTCGAATTCGGCGGTTACGAGATCCCCGGCGAGACCAGCATCAGCGTCAGCCCCGGCCTGGTCGCCATGTCGCCCGATATCTGGACCGACCCGACGACCTTCGATCCGGACCGCTTCACCGACAACCGGGCCGAAGATCGCCGGCACCGCTTCGGCTGGTCGCCGTTCGGCGGCGGCGCGCACAAATGCATCGGCATGCATTTCGCGACCATGCAAGTGCGCGCCTTCGTGCATCAGTTCCTGCAGCGCTTTCAGGTCGCCCTGCCCGACGGCTATCAGACGCGCTGGCAAGCCATCCCGATCCCGAAGCCCAAGGATGGCCTGCCGGTTATTCTGAAACGGATCTAGCCGCGTTCGTATCCGGCTTGTGCCCCCAAAGTCTGAAAAACGGGCCGCACAACAGGAATATCGGCCGCATGATCCGGCGCTTCGCCAGCCAATTATAAGCCGGGGCCAGCCGGGCGCGCAGCTTTGATCTCCGGGTGTTCACGACACGCACCGGCGGGATGACGATGCGCAGATCTAGGCTGGTGTGCTGCCGGACCATCGCCACGAGGCGCCAACTGCTCATTAATTCGGTGTTCATATAGGATCGGCCGGAGCGCCACTTGACGTAGGGTTTCTGCCATCGCCGCGGCAGCCAGCCGACGCCCCAGACATAGACATGCGGTTCCGGCGTCAGGCTGAACCTGTTGGGCGTCGTCAAGACCAGCGTGCCGCCCGGCCGCAAGACCCGGTCGGCCTCGGCCAGCACCCGGCCGACGTCAGATACATGCTCGATGACGTCGAGGCCGGCGACGCGGCCGATCGTCCCGTCGCGCAACGGCAACGCCTCTCCGCATGCAGCGGCCAAGGTCGGCGAACCGCCGCTGTCCGTAATCCGGCGATGGGCCAGGACCAGTTGTTCCAGAGACCGGTCGACACCGACGCCCATACGGCCATGGCGGGCCGCCGCGGCCAACAGAATGCCGTTCGCGCAGCCCAGATCGAGGAACGGCTGGTCTTGGAAAACGATCTCGCGCAGCCAGCCGGTGATCTCGGCGTCCAAGAAATCCGGTGCCTGCATGAGCTGTCCGACGCGAAGCTCAACATGCTGCTCCGACCAGTGATCCCGGCGCCCATAGATCCGCCTCAGGGCACCGGCCATATCAAGACCATCAATGTCCGCCGCAAAAGCAGCGACCCGGTGCCGGTCTTCGGCCAAATCGAAGGAACAGAACGCGTCGATCCGAAGGTCCGGTACGCCGCCGATCACCGGAAAGTGCCGGCCGCAGGCGCGGCAATCCACGGCCTCCTCGCCCTGGCTCAATGCGCCTTTGCACAGCGGACAGCACCAAATGTCGCCCGCCTCCGCTTCGGCATTTTGCGGAAGATCCATGGTTCAGTCCCGCCAATCCATTCGAATGAATATTCCTTTGATAATGCCCGTGTGATGCCGATACCGTAGCGCGACCCACGCAGACAAGCAATTTCGCGCAGATTACAGCGAATTTGGAGCCTTGTTGGCGTTCCACCGCTCTTTCACTATGGATCCGGTGGCGGCACGTGCTCTTGCCATCATCCTTGATGCGGCGGAAGATTGCTCAAGAATTCCGCTCCGGTCGCATTGTCAGGAACAATGGGGATGGCCCTTAGACGTTTTCCAGAAATTACATACGTACCGGATCGCGATATTTTTCTAGAAACACTGTGCCGAGACAAGGTCGTACTGAATCTCGGTTGCGCCAGCGCCCTCCATGGCGAAGCTCAGATCGCGTGGGGTCGGCATCTGCATACCAACTTAGTCGGAGTGGCTAAGGAAATATACGGTGTCGACAAGAGCGAAGAGGCAATACGCACTCTTCAAGGCCGGCATCAGATGACCAATTTGTTCGTCGCCGACGTCGAGCATCTGGATCTACCCATCGACATTGAATTCGACATTGTCGTGGCTGGCGAGCTTATTGAACATTTGAATAACCCCGGCATGTTCTTGACGTCAGTGTCGAAACACATGAACGCCGACACACAGCTGGTGCTGACGACGCCGAATATGTACGGCCTAAAGTTCTTCCTACATAGTTTTTCGAATATACAAGCGATGGACCCGGATCATAGTTTGGGGTTTTCGTTTTCGTTGCTGGAGACGCTGCTCACCCGGCATGGATTTTCAATCCTCGCATGGCATACCTCGGTCCAAAGATTTCCGTCTCGGCGCAATCGAATTGCCAATGCCCTGTTCGGATTTCTATTTCGCTTGTGGCCGCGCTACGCCGATACGCTCATCGTCGTGGCGAAACGGCGCGCAGATTCGGTCAATCACCGGCCAGAATAGCGTCGGCGATCTTTTCCGCCGCCATCAATGTCGGGAAATTGGTGTTGGCGCAGGGTACGACCGGAAATACCGAGGCATCGACCACCCGCAATCCCTCGACGTCGCGGACCCGGCCGGCGCTGTTGGTCACCGCCTTGGGGTCGTCGTCGGCGCCCATGCGGCATGAGCAGGAGGCATGCCAAACACCAACGGCGGCCTGGCGCACAAACGCCTCCATCGCCTCGTCGTCGCCCAGCAATTGATCCAAGGTGAAGCCTTCCAGGATCAGCTTGTCCATCAGGAACCGGCGTAAAACACCTGGCCCGTCCAGCAGTTTCGCCATCACGCCGGTCAGAATCTTGTTTTTGGTGTTGATCTCACCGACCTGGCGCACTTTGTCGGAATAGCTGGCCGGGAAAGCGTCGGAGGTTGCCGCCTGAAGCACCGGCATGGCGTGCAGCGCCGCCATGCGGCGGACGCCGTCCATCAGCCGATCCAAGTCGCGCCGGTCGGACAACAGGTTGAACTCCACGGTCGGCTCGTCGCGCCAATCGGCGGAATTGAGCTTGACCTGGCCGGTCTCCGAATAGGTCTTGTTGACGAAGATAATCATCGAGGCGATTTGCTCGCCGACAGGATGCCAAGACGATTTCGACGAGACCGCCACGAACATATCGCCTTGCGGCACCTCTTCCAGCCCCGACGAATACCGCAGACCGACCAGCAAGTGGCGCCGGGAGAACGCGTTGACCCGGGCGTGCGGCTTGACGAACGACGCCACCGCGATGGAGGGATGATCCATTAGGCCCTGACCGACGCCGGCGACGTTGGCGCGCACCTCGATACCCAGCTCGGACAAGGCGAGCGCCGGACCGATGCCGGCGCGCAACAAATGCGCCGGCGAATGAATGGCGCCTGAAGACAGGATGATTTCGTTGCCACGGAATTCCTGTTCTTTGCCGCCGACCAGGGCCTTGACGCCGACGCAGCGACGGCCTTCGAACAGCAGTTCCTTGACCTGGGTTCGGGTGGTGATGGTCAGGTTGTCGCGCAGCCGCGTGCCGGGATCGAGATAACCGATGGCGGCCGAGACCCGGCGTTCGTAGGCGTTCGACATGGTAATCGGAAAATAGCCGTCTTCGAAGGCGCCGTTCTGATCGGGTAGGAAGGCAAAGCCGGCCTGGCGAAAGGCTTCGCCGGTGGCGGTCGCGTGGTCGTTCCAGAGATCCGGCATGATGCGGCGGACCGGAATGCGGCCCTGGTCGCCGTGATAGGGACCGTCGAAGTCCATGTCGCGCTCGACCTTCTTGAAATAAGGCAGCACGGCGTCCCAGTTCCAGCCCTTCGCGCCGCGCGCTTCCCATTCGTTGAAATCCGTCGGCGCGCCCCGGTTGGCCAGTTGGCCGTTGATCGAGGAGCCGCCGCCCAGCACCCGCGCCTGTTCGTATTTGCGCAGCGGCGGCCGGTCCACGTCCGGGTTGTTGTGGGAAATGACCTCGGTCGTGACCTGCAACTCGTTCCAAATGAAGCGTTTGTCGAGGTAGGCGGTACCCGGGTAGCTGTCGAGGATTTCCTCCGGCACTTTGCCGTGCGGCGTGTCCTGGCCCGCCTCACACAACAGGACTTTGTTGGCGCTGCGCGCCGAAAGACGGTTGGCCAAGACCGACCCGGCCGACCCGCCACCGACGATGATGTAATCGTATTGCATGCCCTTCCCCCCTGATATCGGATATTATGGGACGCTTGCCCGCCATCCCGCAAACCAGAGCAGTTCTTGACAGGTGGATTTGACATGAACATTGGTACCGCCGTTCCTTTACCGGCCTACAATATCGACCCCGCCTTCATGGCCAAGAAGGCCGAGGATCTGGGATTTGATTCCATCTGGTATGCGGAGCACCCGGCGGTACCGGTGCATTCCGAAAGCCCGTTTCCGTCCACCGGCGGCGAGATCCCGTGGACCTATTCCCATTTCACCGAGCCTTATATCGCCTTGGCGCGGGCCTCGGCCGTGACCAGCACCATCAAGCTGGCGACCGGCATTACCCTGGTGCCGGAGCGCAATCCACTGTTGTTGGCCAAGGAAATCGCCACCCTCGACCTCTATAGTGGCGGGCGTTTCATTTTCGGCGTCGGTACCGGCTGGCTCAAGGAGGAGACCGAGCTCATGGGCGGCGATTTTGCCCATCGCTGGACCCAGACCCGTGAAGCCTTGGACGTCATGAAGAAACTCTGGACCGAGGAAGAAGCCGAGCATCACGGCAAGTACTTCGATTTCCCGCCGGTACGCTCGTACCCCAAGCCGACGCAGAAACCCTATCCGCCGATCCTGCTGGGCGGTGCGGCGAAGAACGTGTTGCGGCGCGTCGTCGACCATGCCGACGGCTGGCTGCCCAATCGTGTCACGCCTGAGGCGTTGACGGACAGCCGGCGGCAACTCGACGACATGGCCGGTGCCGCCGAGCGCGATCCGAAATCCATCACCATTACTGTTTACGGCCAGGAACCCGACCGGGACCTGATCCGATCCCTGCTGGATGCCGGCGCCGATCGCGTCGTGGTGCGGCCCACGTTCGTCGAAACCGAGGCCGAGATGGCGGCGCAACTGGAAAGCATTGCCGCGGCGGTGATGTGATAGGCGGCGCCATGGCGCCCTAGCGTAGCAGCCCATAAAGCCCAGCGCAGAGCAGGATGCCGAGCGCGATGCGGCGGTAAAGCACTTCGCTTGATTGGCGGAACAGCTTGCTGCCGATCCAGGCCGCGGCCATGAACGGGATCAGTAGGATGGCGGCACGTTGCAACGCGTCCCAGCCGATCAGGTCGCGGACCAGCATCCAGGCGATCAGGGTAGCCAGGGTTATGGCGAAGTAGCCGGTGAAGTTGGCGCGGTTGACTTCGGCCCGGTCCGAGCTCGACAACAGATAGACCATGACCGGCGGGTTGCCGAGGCTGGTCGAGGCCATGAGCACGCCGGACAGGGCGCCGACACCAAGAGTCACCGGCAGCCGCTTGACGCCTTGGTAGCGCCAGCCGCTCAACAGCACGATGGCAAAAACCAGCACGACACCGGCGACGCCGCGGGCGATCAGCGCCGGTTCCAACGACACCAAGAGCCAGCTGCCGAGCGGCATGAAGACCGCCGCCATCGCCCCCATGGGCCCGACCACCCGCCAATCGATGTGGGCACGGACGCCGGGCAACAGCTGGGCGGTGACCGCGACCTCCATGATGATGATGGTCGCCACTGTCGCCACCGGGCCGAACAGCACGACGAAGAACGGCGCCATCAACATGCCCGACCCGACCCCGGCAAAGCCGCGCATCAGCCCGGCCGCGACCGCGATCGCCAGCGCCGTCAGAAGATCCGGGGTCAAGGCGCCGACCCGCGCCCGAGCAGTGCCGTCGCAATGATATAAGTGCCCAAGATCAGCAGTGCGGTGAAGAACACCCGCCGAAACAACCGCTCCGACAGCCGATGTCTTACCCGCTGACCCAGAACCATGCCGACGATGGCCGGTACCACGGCGGCGACCGACAGGGCGCCGAGGTCGACGGTCAGCAGCCGATTTCCCTGCAAAGCGAGGCCAAGCGCCACCGTCGATGCGGTAAACAGCATGCCCATGGCTTGAATGAGCCTGTCGCGCGGCAGCCCGATCGCCTGCAGGAACATGACGCCGGGCACAACGAACGATCCGGTCATGCCGGTCAGGATGCCATTGACCGAGCCCACCAACGGCCCGACCCATACCTCCTGGCGCAGCGGCACGACGACGGCGCGGCCGGCGAGACTGATCGCCGCGTAGGCAACGATCAGCACGCCGAGCAGCGCCGACAGCAAAGCCAGATCGACTCGGGTCAAGGCACTGGCGCCGACCCAGACGGTGACGGTCGCCATCAACAGAAACGGCCAAATCCGCCGCAGGATCGCTCGGCCGTTACCGCCGACAAGGGCTTGCCAAAGATTGGTGACGAAGGACGGCACCAGCAACAGCGCCATGGCCTGGGGCAAGCCGATGGCCACGGTCAAAAGCGCCAGGCTGACCGTCGGCAAGCCTAAGCCAATAACGCCTTTGACGGCACCGGCGATCAGGAATGTGCCGGCCACGGCGACAAGGGTAACGGGCTCGAACATTCGGCCAAGCTATCACTGCGCGCTCAAGGATTGAAGTTCGGTCGGACGGGCGCTTTGCGTTGCCGGAAGTGGCGCACTCTTGTTATCGTCAAACCAAAGACGATCCGACGGAAACGGAGCAGGTCAGATGATTGACATTCAAAAGATCGACCACATCGGCATCCGCATTCGCGAGAAAAGCCGGTCCATCGCATTCTACGAAAGCCTGGGCTTCGAGCTAATCATCGACACCGGCTTCGAGCAAGGTCATCCGATCATGATGCGGCATCCCTCCGGCGTCGTCCTGAACCTACTCGGTCCGAGCACCGAAGAGCACGACGAGAATGTCCTCATGGATGTCGAACGGCGCTTCGCAGGGTACACCCACATGGCGCTCAAGATCGGCTCACTGGCCGCTATCGAAGCCCACTTCGCCGACAACGGCATCGAAATCACAGGCCGGTTTTCGTTCAAGGACATGAATGCAATTTTCATTCGCGACCCCGATCGAAACGTGATCGAGTTCGACGCCTATCCCGGCGACGACCCGGCGTCGCGGCTGGTTTCCGAGGAAGACGATTTCGACACCTACGACGACCATCCTTGACGAACAGTCGAAATTTGTCGAATTGCACTTTCTGCGGCTATTTCTCCGGCACGCCGGCTTTGCGAAGCCCCCCTATGTAGAACTGCATCGCTGCGGGGACGAATGGCAAGTGTTTCTGCACTGATGTTGTGATTGAAAATCTAGGCGCAATTCTGAACAGCGTTTCCATAGACCGCTTTGCACCTGCTTGGTCGCCTAGCTCTGCATAAGCTGGAGCCAAGTACATATAGCAAGGGCGCCATTTCGGCGCGCGCGCCGCACAGGTCTTAAGCTCAATCACGGCCTTCTCGTACTGCTTGGAGAAATAGTAAGCCCGACCGAGATACATATTAATGAGGGCGGGATAAAACGGATCGAGGCGCATGGCCTTTTTCATTAAATCGATAGCTTCATCTGGCCGGTTGGCGAAAGTCAGCACATCGGCGAGGTTGCTATAGTGGCGTGAGCGATTTGGGTTAAGCTTTATCGACCTCTTGATCGCGTCTACGGCATTGTCATGTTGTCGGCGGCGTAGAAATACACGTCCCAGCAACTCATGGGCTGTCGATAACAGAGGGTCCAATTCAACCGCCTTGCGCGCCGCTTCATAGGCACGATCGAGTGCTTCTGGCCCTTCCCACTGAACGATGTAGGCACTGTTAAACGTCTCTCCAAGCACCGCATATGCAGGCGCGTATTCAGGATCAACGGCAATGGCTTTCTGGGCAAGTGCACGCGCTTCAAGATACGCCGCCTTCTCGGGCGCATAAAATAGCGCGCGAGCTCGAAGCACATAATCATAAGCAGAAAGGTTTTCCGGGCGCTTTTGGGATGCTTTGGCAAGATCACTCTTGCGGATGTTCACCAAAAGTGTGCCCGCAATTTCACTGCTTATTTCGTCTTGAACGTCGAACAGCTTGGCAGACGGTTCGTCGTACCGCTTGGCCCACACGTGAGCGCCGTTGGTCGCATCGATCAACTGCGTGGTAATCCGGATCGTCTCGCCGATCCGTCGCATCGATCCTTCAAGAACGTAGCGAACCCCGAGTTCCTCAGCGACCTGCTGTATCTTCACCGCGTGCCCCTTATAGGTGAAGGTGGAGTTACGGGCGATTACTAAGAGTTCCTTGGACTGCGCGACATTTATGATCAAGTCTTCGGTAAATCCGTCAGCAAAATACTCTTGCTGCGGATCGCCTGAAAGATTTGCAAACGGCAAAATCGCAATGGAGGGCCTATCCGGAAGGGGAATGGCGATTCTGTCCGGGCGTGTTGGTTCCACACGCTCGACCCAAGGCTGCCACCACCAGAGACCAACGCCCACAATCAAGGCGATTGCCACTGTCGCGGCGAGCGAGTGCCAATGTTTCTTCAGTACAAAACGGCTAGGGGCGTTTACGACTTTGCCATCCCTTAAAACCCGAAACGCTCGGACCGGTCGAGCTATATTCTTGACCTCGACTTCGCCCAAATCCTCAAGCCCGTAAGTTAGCTTGTCGCGAATTTGATCCCGAGTGGCGCGTGATATGCAGATTTCTCCGGGCTCCGCCAGTCCCTCGAGCCTCGCCGCGACATTCACACCATCGCCGTGGATGTCGTCACCTTCAACTATTATGTCCCCCAGATTGACGCCAATTCGAAAATCGATCCGCTTGTCATCCGGTTCATCGGTGTTGCGCTCCGCCATGTCTTTCTGGATTTCGATGGCGCATTGGACAGCATCAACGACGCTGGAAAATTCAACCAGCAGGCCGTCTCCGAGAGTTTTGACGATGCGACCCTGTCGGTTTGCGATAGCAGGCTCGATTACTTCATTGAGATGGGCATTGAAACACGCTCTTGTCCCCGCCTCATCCACGCCCATGAGGCGGCTATAACCGACCACGTCGGCAGCTAGAATTGCCGCTAGTCTTCTCTGGACATTTTCCTCAGCCACGACGCTCCCCGACGCGCTTTATGCGTGAAACTCTATGCATCATTCGAGGATGAGTCTATTGGGCTCAGAATCCGCAGCGGCTCAGGTTCGGCCAATCCGGCCCGAAGCCCGAAACGCCGGCCTTTATGGGATTTGCCCGCAGTAGTAGTTTCCTAAAACCGTCACTGTTTGCTTCGGCTCAAGATTAAGCCATAGGTGATGGTGCTGGCCGATAGGAACCGCCAAACGCCAAAGCCTTCTTTTAGGACGAACGTGGATATTAGGGCCTCATAACCGCGACTGTCGAAAACGCGACTGTCGCTCAGAACTCGACCTAGATCAGTCGATTGGCGGCGGCATCGGGATTCAATATGCGTCCTGTTTGTTCGCTGCCGAGCGCCGGAACGCGCGCCGGGTCGAGTACACCGAGTTGGATCATGGCCGATGCATGGTCCCAGTAGATGTGTTCCGACGCGATCTTGTCGCCTTCGAAGGCGATCACGCCAACATGGGGCAGCTCGAGCCGAAGGCCGGTCGCTTCGACCCTGGGGGCGAACCAGTCCATGCGCGCCGTGTGCGTAAATCGTATGATGAACTCGTCGATGACCCTATCCTGCCCGACGGTGCGGCTGACGAGTTCGAGAGCGATGTCGGGCGGCAGCTGCGGGTTGAACGTCTCGGCATAGAACTTCCTCAACGGTTCGCGGCCGGTTGCGCCGGTGCCAACCGGCACATGGATCAGCACCGGCCGCTCGGTCATGGTGGCGATCGCCGCATCCGCATCTTTGTCCTCGAATTCGGCGGCAGCATGGCGCATCCAGACGTCGATCAGTGCTTGTTGTGCTGGCGTAAACGTTTCGTCGGTCATGGAAGCCCCATACCAATAGCTACTGATTTCACGCCGGCAGCCCTGCTTTGCACAGGGCATCGGACAAATACTCACGATGTTCCGGTCGCTGGAACATCTGACACAGGCCGATGTCCGAAACAAGCAATTGCGGCCGTGCGTGAAGCAGGATTTGGACGGACTTAAGAGCCTTGTCATTGTCGCCAACCTCGGCGTAGCACACCGCGAGCAGCAGATTTCTAAAATAATCAAGCCCGTTGATGTCTTTCAGCGTGGCCAACGCCGCCACGCAGTCGCCATTGACGAAATGGGCGAGCGACATCCAGCAGCGCATGATGTCGACGGTGTGCGGCGTTTCGGAATGGATCTCGAGCACCTTTTCGAACCAACCGACCGCCTCCTTGGGGTCCTCCGCGAACAATACGAACATGCCCTGATTGCCGATAATATCACCGTCGTCCGGGTTCATTCTCAGCGCCCGTGCGGCGCATTCGCGCGCCTCATCGATCATACCCTTGGCGACGAATACGCGGCTCAGCAACCGGTAGGCGATCGCTTCTTCGGGGGCAAGCTCCCGGCCCCGAAGCGCGTGCTCGTAGCTTTTGTCCAGGGCTTCGCCGGAGGTCGCGTCCCACAACATCCAACCGATGATGTGGCAAAACCCCAAGAGCCTATGGGCAACCACGAACTCAGGGTCGCGGGCCAAGGCCTTCAAACAATAAGCCTTCGCCTGTTCCATGTCCGCAGGGGCCATATGATGTACCAGTGGCGTGGCACGGTACGTGTATTCGTAAGGGCCGTAAGTCGCCGGATCCTTTTGGCCGATGTCCCGGGCAACGGCCTGCCACACCAATTCGCCGAGGATGGACGCGACCCGGTGCGCGATTTCGTCCTGAACCGCGAATTCATCGTCCAGCGGCCGGTCGAACCGATCCGCCCAGACGTGGTTTCCCGTGTCCGCGTCGATGAGCTGGGCGGTTATGCGAACCCGATCCCCGCCGGTGCGGATACTGCCCTCCAGCACGAACCCGCATCCGAGCGCCCGCCCGACGTCGCGCACGTCGGGCGACTGCCCCTTGTAGGCAAAGGTCGAGTTTCGTGCGATCACGTGAAACGCGTGATTGCGCGTCAACGCAGTGATGATGTCCTCGGTGATGCCGTCGGCGAAATGCTCATGGTCCGGGTCGCTGCTCATGGCTGCAAACGGCAGCACAGCGATCGACGGTCTGTCGTGGTGTCGCTCGTGGGCTATGGGCGACTTCGCCGGCATGGCCGTCTCGGGCAACCAACGCCAGACATGGACGGGCCGGGAAATGTTCTTGACCGTGTGGTCGCCGGCATCCACGAACGGCTCGTCCAGCTTGCCATCAACCTGTTCGTGCACATTGCCCGAAAGCGCGACACCACCCGGTTCGCAGAGCCCCTCCAGGCGGGCCGCGATGTTCACGTCCTCGCCAAAGATGTCGTCGCCGTCGACGATCACCTCGCCAATATTGATGCCCATACGCAACACCATACGCTGGCCGTCAGCCAAACACGCATTGCGTTCAACCATACCGCGCTGCACCGCGATCGCGCACTCGACTGCCGCCACGACGCTGGCAAATTCGATCAACAGACTGTCGCCGGCGGTGCCGACCAGCCGGCCGCCATGGCTTTCCGTCATCGGCGTCCAGAGCTCGCGCCGGTGCGCTTTCATGGCCGCCAAGGTGCCCGCCTCGTCGGCTTCCATCAGCCGTGAATAGCCAACCACGTCGGCGGCCAGGATTGCCGAGAGCCTGCGTTCGACGTCGTCTTTGGCCACGCCCGCCTTCCACTGTTATCGCTCGCGTCAGCGTCGAGTGTACGGTCGGGGCTTGGGGCTGTCCATGCGGGCTGCTATCGTCCGGCCAGGGTCAAAACATGAGGGACATCAACGTGGGCAACGACATTTCAGGGCATTACACCAGCGGCGACTTGTTGCAGCGGCTACGCGCCGCCTTGGCGGAAGACGGCGTCGACCCTGACCAGCCGACGATCGCGGCATTGGCGCCATTCGACCAATTCCATGGTCGCGGGCTGGAGGCCACTGAAGAGGTGGCCGACCTGCTCACCGTCGCCAAAACCGACCACCTACTGGATGTCGGCTGTGGCATCGGCGGTCCGGCGCGCTATATGGCGGACCGCTTCGGCTGCCGGGTCACGGGGATCGATCTGACCGCCGAATTCTGTGACGTCGCCCGGCATCTGACACAGGTACTGGGCCTCGACGACAGGGTCGCTTTCGAGCAAGGCGACGCGCTCGCCATGCCGTTCGCCGACGCCAGCTTCGACGGCGCCTACTCGATGAACGTGTCTATGAACATCGCCGACAAGACCGGCTTCTACGGCGAACTCCACCGTGTGCTCCGGCCCGGCGGGTGGCTGGTTCTGTCCGAGATCGCCCTGGGGCCGAACGGTCCCCCCGACTATCCGACGGCGTGGGCGGAAACCGCGGCGTCGAGCTTTCTGGTCACGCCTTCGGAAACCACCGCGGGCCTTGAGGCCTGCGGATTTACGGATGTGGATGCCCGGGACACGGTCAAGGAAGTCATGAACTTTGCTGCCCGTTCGCGGGCCATGGTCGCGCAGGGCGAGAAGCCACCGCATCGCGCCGTACATTTGATCCATGGCGCGCTCGGGACCGAAGCCGCCGCCAACTCTTCCCGCGGCCTGGCCGAGGGGCGCATCACCCCGATTGAAGTGTTTTGCCGAAAACCGCGCATTGCTACACCGCGCTAAGCGGCTTCGCGCGCCACGTCCCGCTGCAACAGAGCGACCACAGCGCCAGCGACGAGCAGCGCGCCCGAAACCCAGAGCACGCCGTCGCTGGTATCGAGTAGGTCGGCGGCGGCGCCGCCGGCCAAGGGGCCGGCCGTCTGACCGAGGCCGAAGGCGATCGTAAAATAGCCGATCCACGCCGGCCATTGCGCCGGCACGCGCGCCAGGCGCACCAGGTTCGTGGTCGCTGCCACAACCACCAGAAACGAACCGCCGAACAGCAAAAACGACAGAAACAGGACAACCGCATGATCCGCGACCAGCGGCAGCAGGGTTGCGACACCGGTCGCGGCGGTGACCAACGCCAGCGCGCGACCATTGGCAGCGGCAAGAACGCGCCGCCAAAGCCAGAACGACAGGACCGAGCTCAAGCCGAGCGTCACCCACCATAGACTCGCCTGAAAAGCGCTGCCGCCACGCTCTTGCACGGTCGCGATGATGAAGGTCATGTAGCCGATGTAGCCGGCCGCATAGAATGTGTAGGAGGCCAGCGCCGGCGTCAGCGAAACGTTCCGGGCCTGGCTGCCGCGCTGCTCGGCATCACCGGAGCCGGCCGAGAAGCGCGCGGCCAGTGCTGCCAGACAGGCCAGAACAATGGAAGCGACACCGAGCCCGATCCACGCGAGCGGCCAGGCGCTGGCGCCGTCCAACAACAATGGCGGCACCACGGCGCCGGACACGACGACACCGACACCGGGGCCTGTGTAGAACAGGCCGACGCCGAACGATGCCTGATCACCGAGCCCGGAGGCAACACGGGCCGCCAGCACGCCGCCCGCGATAAACGCCACCGCGCCCGAAACGCCGGGGATGAAACGCACGGCCAGAAACCAGGTAAAGGTGTCGACATAGGCCGTCGCCAAAACGGTCAAGGACGTGATGAACGCGGCGCTCACGAACACGGGCGTGGCGCCGAGCGCGGCAACGATGCGGGCCGCCAACAGGGCGCCGACCAGGTATCCCGCGGCATTGGCGGCATTGAGCGCACCCGCCGCCGAATAACTCCACGCCAAACTCTCCTGCATGGCCGGCAGAATCAACGCGTAGGCAAAGCGCGCCAGCCCAACCGCCACCGCGGCGCCGAGCCCTAAGGCGAAGCAAACGAGATATCGGCGGCCCGTCGTCAAACCCAGAAGTCCCGGCTGAATTTCCGTGTCCGGATTGTCTGGATTGAATAAATCGGCATGCTGACTTTACCCCGATCAAGCGATAGACCCGATGGGTGGTCTTGGCAATGGTGCATAGGCCGTTGAGACCATCGTGCCCTTGGGGGCAGCCAAAAGGAGGTGGCCATACATGCCGTCCGGAATTGACACGCTGCAGGCCAGGCTGGCGAAAATTGAAAACCTGTTTCGGCGCGCCGGTACCGCGGGCGAGCGCGAGGCCGCCGGTGCCGCGATGGATCGCCTGAAAAGCCGTCTGCGGACGGAGCAGCCCGATCCGGAATCCGAAATGAAAATAACGCTGCCGGATGTTTGGTCAGTCCGACTGTTTGTGGCTGTCTGCCGCAAACACAAAGTGCACCCTTACCGCTATCCACGCCAGCGGCGCACCACGGTCATGGTGCGCATACCCGAACGCTTCTTCGACGACGTCGTCTGGGCCGAATTTTCCAACCTGCAAACCGAGCTCGAGATCTATTTCGAGGAGACGGCAGACCACCTGATCCGCACGGCGATGCGCTCGGATGGTGACGACAGCACGCTTTAGCTGGCCTAGAGCATGATCGGCCTACTCGGAATCATTTGACCGGGAAGATAAGGACAAATCAGGCCGTGGGGCGGCGCTCAGGCCTGTTTTCGACCAGACAACAGTTTTGCCCCCTCGGCACCAGTCCGCTCGCTGTGCACGGTCCCATGCTGTTGAGAGAATGTATCGCCGGCGCGGCACGTGGTCGAACCCTCTGCGGTGTGAACAGTAATCTCGCCCGCGAGCATGTAGATGAACGATGAAAAATCGTGCGTGTGGTCGTCCACAAATTTGTTAGCAGAGATCTCCACAACAACCGGCTCGTTGTAACCCTGCTCCAGCAGGAGGGATCGGTATGCAGATTCGTTCATGAATGTGTCCTCTTTTATCTTGGCCGGCCGCGCGCGCAGCCTGTGGGATTCAGCCTCTTGAGCGGTTCTCGACCATACGGGATCATTTGATGGGTGCAAATCGGGATTTCAAAGCAGGAATGGTAACGGTGGCGATACGGTCGAATGTTGCGGATTGCTCCATTGCCGGACCCGGCTTGACCATCTACGGCAGTTCCACCCTGATTTCTGCCGGTTCCGACGGTCGACCTTGATTGCGGCGGCAGCGCGGATTAGTGGACGCGCAACAAGGGTGCGAATACCATTTGCTCGAACAGACACCAAAACTCTAACGGGGGTAGACAACGATGTATCCGGGCAAATACGCTGCGCAGGATCCAGACAAACCGGCATTCATCATGGCGGAGAGCGGCGAGGTCGTGACCTACCGTGATTACGAGGCGCGCTGCAACCGGTTGGCGCATCTGCTGCGCAACCAGGGGCTCATGCGGCTCGACCACTATGCCGTCTTCATGGAAAACAACGCCCGCTACATGGAAAGCTGCGGCGCCGGCGAACGTGCCGGTCACTACTACACGTGCGTCAATTCTTACCTGACGGCGGAGGAACTGGCCTACATCGTCAACAACTCCGAAAGCCAGGTGCTGATCACTTCCGAGGCGCGCCGCGAGACGGCGCTGGCGGCGTTGGTCGACTGCCCCAACGTGCGGCTCTGCATCACCGTCGACGGGCTGGGCGACGGGCCGGGCGACGGCGGTAAGATCGTCAACCTGGACGAGGCCACGGCCGCTTTTCCCGACACCCCGATCGCCGACGAATGCCTCGGCACCGCGATGCTCTATTCTTCCGGCACCACCGGTCAGCCCAAGGGCATCCTGCGGCCGCTGCCAGAGACCACGCCCGACAACCCCCTGCCGGTCTATCAGTTCCTGATGAAGCTGTGGCGGCACCGCGAGGGCATGACCCACCTCCTACCGGCGCCGCTCTATCACTCGGCGCCCCACGCGGCTCTCAATTTCACCATCCGCGTCGGCGGGACCACGGTGATCATGGAGCGCTTCGATGCGGAATTGTACCTGTCCCTGGTCGAGAAGCACCGCATCACCGACAGCCAATTGGTGCCGACGATGTTTTCGCGTATGTTGAAGCTGCCCGAAGAGGTGCGCGACGCATATGATGTTTCGTCGCTGGAGGTTGTGGTCCACGGCGCAGCACCCTGCCCTGTGCAGGTCAAGCAACAGATGATCGACTGGTGGGGGCCGACCATCCACGAATATTACGGCGCCACCGAGGCGCAGGGCCTGACCGCTTGCGATTCCGAGGAGTGGCTCGCCCGCCCAGGTACCGTCGGCCAGGTGAAGTTTGGCGAAATGCAAATTCTCGACGACGACATGAAGCCTTGCCCGCCGGGCACCGCGGGCACCATCTGGTTCGTCAACGCCAGCGAGTTCGAATATTTCAACGATGCCGACCGCACGGACGAGGCCTATTCCCCCGACCGCACCATGAGCACAGTCGGCGACGTCGGCTACATCGACGAGGAAGGCTACCTTTATCTGACCGACCGCGCGACCTTCATGATCATCTCCGGCGGCGTCAACATCTACCCGCAGGAATGCGAGAATTTGCTGATCATTCATCCCAAGGTGATGGACGCTGCCGTCTTCGGCGTGCCCAACGAAGAAATGGGTGAGGAGGTCAAAGGCGTGGTCCAGGTGGCGCCCGGCCAGACCCCGGGAGCGGAGCTGGAAGCGGAGCTGATCGAGTTCTGCCGGGAGCACCTGGCGCACCTGAAATGCCCGCGCTCCATCGACTTCATCGACGAGCTGCCACGCCTACCGACAGGAAAACTCTATAAACGTATCTTGCGAGACCGTTACTGGGGCGACCGACAAAGCCGTATCTTATGATTGCAGGTACGCAACGCAGATAGGCGGTCATCGTGTCGGCCGATGTGGTGGGATTTTCACGATTAATCGGGGCAGATGAAGCCGGCACACTGGCGGCGCAAGAAGTGTTTCACGAAATGCGCGTAGCGCCATGGCTGAAGAGCATAATATTGCTAAAATTGCTCTTTATTGCTAGTATAAGTAGATTAGCTCAGAAATAATGTAGTGGTATATCGGATCTACCGTGCCGGCGCAAATAGCCAGTCGGTTTAGATAACTAACAATGTCGACGGTTTTGGCACTCAGGAGCGCCCCACGATGACACAACAACCTTGTTACTTAGCTCGGAAATGCAATTTTTATGCAATGGACATTCGATCGAGGGTTTCGAACAACGCCATGCGTAAGCCGGTGCTACCGATCGCCGCTATAACGATTTTGTTAGCAGCTTGCCAAAACACAGGCACCAAGACCACATCCTTACATGAACTTACCTACGATTATGCCCTTCCTCGAGCTACATATGACATTACCGTATCGCGAATGCTCTTAAGTTGCGATGGCAGCGTTGATAAAGACAAAGATGGTCTTGCCGTGACGTACAAAACCGAGATTTCTATTGATGAAAAATTCCAGGCTGACCCAAAGGCAAACGGCTATTCGCTGTCAGTCGGCGCGTTGGACACAAATTTCCAAAAAAGCAATTTGACAATAGAATGGTATGATGCCGGTACACTCAAATCTTTGAACAGTTCCGTGACCGATGAGACCGGAACCGTTTTTTCGAATCTGCTTAAATCAATCGCGTCAATTCTTCCATTGTTCGCGATCATATCGGCAGATGTTCCGGTTCTGACAAAAGCAGATAAGAAGCGCAAGGACGAACTTCGAAAAAAATATTGTCACGCCGACGCGCTAGCCGCATTGACCGAAATCGAACAGCTCAAAGAACAAATCTCCGCTACGCGTAAGAATGTCGCAGCCCTGAAAGTTCCAAAGAGCCCTGTTGTTCATGCCGGTGCAAAGGACGTGTTTGCACTCGGCGAGGCCAAAATATTGGCAGCAAAAGCAAGAATTGTGGAGCTTCAATCCGCAATGACGATCAAAGCAACCAAAAAAAATGTAGCGCCATACTACGATCAGATAAGTACGCTCTCGTTTGACGTGGCCCCAAAGAGAAAACACATTGAAAAAAGCTGGCTTACTGTAGCAGGCTACACGGCCGCAAAAAAGCAAGCGCGTGAAACTATTCATAAACGTACCACGAAAGACGTTGAGACCACGCAGCCGTATCAGACTCATTTCTTCTTCGACATAAGACAACTCTCAAAGCCCAAAAACTTGCCAAGATTGGAGAAAGTCGAGCAGGCCATTGTTGTCCGCCAGCCCCCCAGGATAAATCTGGTGGCTTGTGATGACTGGTGTCTGGACAAGATACCCGCGACTACTGACGAGCTAAAAAATAGCAAGATTCACCCCAATGCCAAGGCGCAACGGAGCCCTGCCAGTCCGGGTCAACTTGGTTCTTATGGAACAATTTCTTTGGATGCAAAGTCCTTCGAAGACCGGTCGATAGGGCTTGCCGTTTCCCAATCCGGTCGTGTGAGCAAGCTGGAATTCATGAACAGCGCACGCGCTGCCCAAGCGACAGGATTTTTGGCAACATCGGCCGAGAGCATAACAGGAACGCTCACAAAAATTAGGACCGCGGAAGACGATGCCGATATCGCCCGATTTACGAGAGAACGCGACTTGTTGAAGCTCGAATTCGAAATACAGGATTTCAAGAATAAGCTGGCAGGCGAACCGGAAGATGACGAATAGGATTCAAATCCCCGTCATTGTCTGTTTCTGTGTTATCGCGCTGCTTCCTATTTGCCGTTCCTTTGCCCAGCAACAGCCCGCAATGCTGGAGCAAGAAGTTCTTAGTGAATTAGATGCAGCCTTGGCATCCGGCCAGGTCAGCCAAGCTTTAGATAATTCGCTCCGCGAACTTGCCCTTCGTGTCGGCGAAATATTAAGTGGCTACCGCGCGTTGGCTAAGACCGGGCTACAGACGTGGCCTACACAAGCGAAGATCGGGGATGCAGCGATCGTTCAACGGGCTATTATTTCACGGCATGGGGACCGGTTTGCAAAAATGAGTGATAGTGCGCTTGAAGCGGCTGTCGATAAAGCCATTGCCGAACAGCTCGCATTTGCTGCAATAAACGAGGGGTTAGAAGACTACACAGTCCTCCGGGCCTTCGGTTTGTCTATACCACTCGACCTTTCCCGCGACTACGTGCCTTTCACTTTACTTACGGCAAACTACGATTCAAATATGCTGATTGATGTTGCCTTAGCAGGAATTAGTCGAGGCGATATTCTAATGGTTCGACCAGGCGTCGGATTAAATGACACGCCACCGGAATCTGGCGATGCGTTTCCTGCGAATCCAGGCTTTAGTCTAGGCCGTGTATTGGTCGACTATTATCGGAAAGGGTTCGGCGAAATCGCGCTTCTGTCCCGCGATGGAATTGCTCATTGCACGGCGGTAATCATCACAGACGAATGGGCGTTGACTGCCGCCCACTGTATTTCAATTGATCCGGCATCTTTGATTGTGTCACGTCCTTCGTGTGCTTCGCCCATTTCGAACCACGAATTCGCTCTCTTTCCGGAGGCAGCCGATGGTAGTGACGAAGTGAAAATCGCCAAGCTCACTAGCGCGGGGCCCGAGGTCGTGGGGACGCGGCGTGGATCCAAGCTTCCGGCCAAGGAAATTTGCGTAAATCTGGCTTGGCAGACAAAAAATGACAGCGACCGTGACCTGGCGCTGATAAAAATCGCATCAATTGCACGCGTCGAAACAATCGACAACGCAATATTGACGGACTCCACACCGTCTGGTTTGGTCGACGTGACAATCGCAGGATACGGCGTCAGTTCAAATTCCACCCTCGGAGAGAAACTCCGACTGGGCTGGCAGCGCCTCGACGGGTCGCGGCCCACGCCATCCTTGTTCTTTTCCGACGGAGAGACATTTGCATTGGCATGCAAGGGCGATTCTGGCGGACCAATGTTCGCTGGACGACAGCGAGGCTTCCAGTCCGAGAAACATGAGATCCTTGGGATACTCTCAATGAGCCAGATAAGCGGCATAACGGATTGTTCGACCGTTCAGACAGCCGAAATAAAAATCGCGCCACTTTGGACGGAAGAAAATAAAACCTGGATACGGCAAATTATTTCGGGTTCTCGATAAGCTTGTTGAGTGCAGCTTAGACGTCGGTGCCAATACCGTCTCAAATTCCACTCAATTCCTCTTACGACCGCGTTTCCTAAAGGTGACAAGACGGCACCGCGTCTCCAATAAACGTGTAACTAAGGGGGCGATTGAGCGAAATTCCCGAGCCGCCACGCGGCAAGAATTGTTATTTCGACAGCCAAAGCATATTCTTTCTACATTCTGCTTGCATTTTGTCGCGCACCCCTTTCAAGGTCGTTCAGCCTTAGACCCTGATTCGGCCGGATACTGATTTCGATCGGTGCCGCGAAACAATGCGAACGTGTGACATGGACAAGATCGACGTCCAACTGCTTGGATCCCGTCGTCACCTCGTCGAAAAATGCGCCCGCTGGAACCACAGCGAATGGGGCCGTGCCATGGGCCGGTCGCTGGCCGACACGGTCGCCGGGTTCCAAGCGATCCTGGATTCAGACGACGAAACCGCCCTGGTGGCGTTTGTGAACGGCACCCCGGCGGGCATGGTTTTGATGATCGCCTGCGACCTCGAAAGCCATGCGCATTTGAAACCGTGGCTTGCCGGCCTCTACGTGCACCCGGACTTTCGCGGCAAACGCATCGCCCGTGCCTTGGTCGCGGAAGTCGAGCTGATGGCCGGGCAGCGCGGCGATCCGGCGCTGTTCCTCTACACCGCGATTCCCGATTTCTACAGTGCCCTCGGCTGGTCGACCCATGAAGCCCTGGATCGCGATGACGCGAAGTTCGAGATCATGACCAAGGCGCCGGATCCTCAGTAGGCTACCACTGAAAATCCCTTGTTTGATTGCTTTGCGTGACCTCGTGCCGATTGGGTTTGCCGTAAAATGGGATAAAGTGGACGGCGTTATCGTTTTCGCCCGCACGGACATTGATGGAAGGGATCCGCGGTGACGACTGAAGATCCATCGACGACGCCGTTCGCGGAAGCGCACTGGGATCTGGTGCCCGGGCGCACGGTGTTGGTCATCATCGACCCGCAGAACGATTTTCTGCACCCCGACGGTTGGTACGCCGAAAAGGGCATCGACATCACGCATATGCGACGGGTGATCGAGCCGATACAGCAGTTGCTCACGGACGCGCGGGCCAAAAACATTCCCGTGGTGTGGACACGTCATGGTTCGCGCGGCGTCGATGACGGTGGTCCTTTCATGCGGCTGCGCCCCTTCCTGAAGGATGGCGGGTTGCGTCAGGACACTTGGGGTTATGAGGTATACGAAGATCTGGCTCCGCGCAAAGACGACTGGTATGTCGACAAGACCCGGCTCAGCGCCTTTTACAATTCCAACCTCGAGGGTGTTCTGCGCGCGCTCGATGCGGATACCGTGCTGATCGCCGGCGTGCTCACCAATCAATGCGTGGCGGCGACCTCCAAGGACGCGATGTTCCGCGACTTCAAGCCGATCGTGATCGAAGAATGCACCGGCACCACGCTGCCGCATCTGCACGATCCGGCGATCGAAATGATGCGGGTCGGCTGGTGCGAAGTGCGCGACCTAGAATCGGTGCTCGGGGAAATTCGCCAGATTTCGAAAGCGCCCTAGGAGCCAGACTCCAGCGTCGTTGCCCAATGGTTTGGCAGCTGCAGCCAGGAACAGCGCCGATCATTGGATAAGGTGACCGTCGGCTCGGACAGTGGCGGGTCCGTGAAGCAGCCGCCGGCGATGCCGGTCATGCCGTCGAAATGCGCCGACGTCCAATACAAGGTCGTGCCGCAGGTCGCGCAGAAATGCCGTTGCTGACCGTTGGTGCCGGTAATGACGTAGGTCGCCGCTTCGCCGGATTTGCTGCGGACTTTGGCGTCATCGAAATAGGCGGATATGCCAAAGGCACTGCCGGTGCGCCGTTTGCAATCGTCGCAATGACAGACGCCATGCAACCGCGGATCGCCTTCGACTTCGATGGACAGTGCGCCGCAGCAGCAGGTGGCCGTTCTAACCATGCCGCTTGTCCCTGCCGGTCATTGGTGTTGATCGGTGGCGACCGCCGGCTTTTGGCTTTTCTTCGCGGACTTCGCCGGTTCCGTGATCATACGCATGACGACGTTGCCGAGCGGCGCGCTGACCTCGGCGCGGACCGGCACCCAGAGGCCGTTGCCGAGACGCGCGATCCAGGCGATGCGCTCGATCTCGTCCTCATCACTGGACCATTCCGTCGCATCGCGATAGAAGCCGCCGATCTTCTTGGCATACAATCGGCAACGGACGGCCGGGCCGGCATAGGCGCCAGGCCGGTCGGCCTTAAGCTGGCCGTTTCCGAGATGTTCGATAACGATGTCGTAGCGGCGCCGGCCATCGTAGATGCGCGCCGTGCCTTCGCAACGGCCGGTTTTGGCAAGGCCGTCGAGGGTCTTCAGCAATACCGTAAGCGGGTCGACGGTGCCGGCGATCGAGGCCGGCGGCACCGGCGTCACTTCCTCAGGATCCGGCGGCGGCACCACGGTGGTGAGCGGCAACCCGGCGCCCTTCCAATCGACCGTTGTCCGACGTTCGCCGTCGTCGCTACTTCCGGTACTGACATGGCTGGTCGGGAGGCGTAGGCCGCGCCGTCGGCGCCCTTGGGTTTCGGCGGTGCCGGACCAGTCGAACAGCAAGGTCATCGGGCCGCGGGCGACAGCGCTGCCTTGAATGGCATAGCGGTCCGCCGCCTCCCGCAGGGTGACGGCGACGTCGCCGAGCGGGATGTCGCCCCAGTGGGCTTCATATTTCAAGCGCAGGGAATCGCGCGTGCCGTCGGCGAGAACCGCCGCGCTAGAGCCGACAATCACAACAAACACAATCAGCAGCGCGGACACATATCGGCGTTTCACGATCGCCATCTTCAACCCTCTTCCAATCCGCCCCCGGCGCAATCATAAGGTGTTATGGATCATACGGGAACGTTTTACCCGAAATATCGTCGGGGCGTCTCGCCGAATGTTTCCCGAAACGCGGCAATGAAGGCACTGGTGCTGTCGTACCCGACCGCGAAGGCGACCGCGGTGACCGCCTCTCCCGCCGCCAAGCGCTCGAGCGCCACAAGCAAACGTGCCTGGCGGCGCCATTGCCGAAAAGTCATGCCGGTCTCGACCAGGAACGCTCGGATCAGGCTGCGCTCGGACATGCCAAGCAGCCGCGCCCAGCTTTTGAGTGGACGCTGATCCGCCGGGTCGGCGGTGATCGCCTCTGTCATCCGCCGCAGCCGAGCGTCGCTCGGCTGCGGCAGGACCATCGGCATCGTCGCAATTGTTTCGATTTCGAAGAGCAGCAACGCCAACAGATGATCGCAGCCGCGTGGTTTCGGCGTCGTGGCGATGCGGATGGCAATCTCCCGCATCAGCGGAGAAACCGCCCAAACGGCCGTGGCCGCCGGCAGGGCCGGCGCCCGGCCGCGCAGATAGACCGTGCGCATCGCGACGGCGGTGTGGCAGCGGATGGCGTGGACTTGTCCCGCCGGCATCCAGATCGCTCGGCCCGGCGGCACGACCCACGATGCCGCGTCGCTGACCACGCGCATCACGCCTGTCCCGGCATGGATGATCTGATGGGCATCATGGGCATGCGGCGCGATCCATTCGCCGGCCCCATAGTCGGTGGCGAGGCCTTCGATTTCGATCAAGGGAATGTCGGTTGGCATTTACACGATATTAATTGGCTAAACGTCGTGAGTATGGTGGCATTGTTCTGCCTAGGCTGTCGAGACCTGATTGACTTGAGGTTCCGAGATGCACCCTCGACACCAGCTTGGCTTTCTCAACGCCGCGCATTTCGCCTGCCACTATTTTCTGCTGATTTTTCCGACTGCGGCAATCGCCATCGAGCATGAAGGGCAGCGCGACTACGGCAGCGTGCTTGCCCTCGGTACGCCGGTCTATGTCTGCTTCGCGCTCGCTACGCTGCCGGCGGGATGGCTCGGCGACCGCTTCGATGGCGACCGCCTGATCGGCGTGTTCTTCGCTGGCTGCGGCGCCGCCGCCATCGCGGTCGCGTTCGCCCCTGACGATTTCTGGCTCATGGCCGGATTGGGCCTGCTCGGCCTGTTCGCCGCGCTCTATCATCCGGTCGGCCTCGCCATGATCACGAAACTAAGTGATCGCCCCGGCCATGCCTTGGCCGTGAACGGCGTCTTCGGCAATCTCGGTCTGGCCGCCGCCGCGCTCTGCACCGGTCTGCTGGCCGATTGGTTCGGCTGGCGAAGCGCGTTTCTGATCCCGGGCCTCGTCGCCGTGGCCATCGCCCTCTCCCACGGCCGTCGCCATCGGACGGCAGCCCCGATCGCCGTGCCATCCGACGGCGTCACCCCGTCGGCCGTGACGTTGCCGCGTTCGACGCAATTTCGCGTCGTTGGCGTGGTGTTGCTCGCGGCATTGTTCGGCGGCTTCGTGTTCAACGGCGTCAGCATTTCGCTGCCCAAACTCTTCGACGAACGCTTGGGCGCGATGGCCCAGGGTCTCTCCGGCATCGGCGGCTACAGCGCCCTGGTCTTCGCGGTCGCCGCCTTCGCACAACTGCCGATCGGCGTCCTGCTCGACCGCTTCGGTGGCCGGCCCGTTTTGCTGACGCTGCTGGCGTTCGAAGTCGCAGCCCTCGTGGCCACGGCAATGGCCGGCGGCGCCCTTGTCCTGCCATCGGCCTTGGTGACCGTCACCTTGATGTTCGCCGGCATCCCGATCACCGGCTGGCTGATAGCCAAGTATGTCGCGACTTCCTGGCGCGGCCGAGTCTTCGCCCTCGAATACGTGCTGGCGCTCGGGATGAGCGCCATGATCGTGCCGCTGATGGCCGTCCTGCTCCGGTCCGGATACGGCTTCGACCGGCAATACCTGTTCTTCGCGCTGTCGGCGGCGGTGGTCGTCGCTGCGGCCCTGGTCTTACCCTGGGTCCCGGCTGGCCGGCGAGCAATCGACAAAACCGGGGTCCGGCCTTAGATTTCCTGCGATCGGATATTCCGGAGCAAGCGTGTGTTGGTCATATTTGCGGGACTGCCCGGCACGGGCAAATCGACAATCGCCAAGGAATTGGCGCGGCGCACCGGCGCGACCTATGTCAGGATCGACAGCGTCGAGCAGGCGCTGGCCAAGTCGCACCTTGGCGCCCAGCCGGTCGAAGATGCGGGTTACCAGGTCGGTTACGCCGTGGCGGCGGACAATCTGCGCATCGGCAGGACGGTCATCGCGGATTCCGTCAATCCCATCGCATTGTCGAGGACGGCGTGGCTGGAAACGGCGGAGCGATTGGGGTGCGCGGCAATCGAGGTGGAAGTGGTCTGTTCGGATCCGATCGAACACCGAAGGCGGGTCGAAACGCGCAGCGCCGACGTTTTGGGCCATAGTTTGCCGACGTGGCAAAACGTTCTTGACCATGAATACGATGCTTGGGATCGTGAACACATCGTCATCGATACCGCCGGCAAGCCGCCACAACATTCCGTCGACACGCTTCTGGCCCAATTGCCAAGTCTGCGACCCGCAAAAGACAATTGATATGGACATCCGCGAAAACCCCGACGTCAGGAAACTGTTCGACGACTATCCGGGCCCCATGCGGCAGCACATGCTGCGCCTTCGCCAATTGGTTCTGGATACGGCATCGGAAACCGACGGCAAAAATCCCGTGGAAGAAACCCTGAAATGGGGTGAGCCGAGCTATGTCACAAAGGGCGGCAGTACGCTCAGGATCGACTGGAAACCGTCAAGGCCCGATCATTACGCCCTATATTTTCACTGCCGGACCTCGCTGATCGACACCTTCAAGGAACTCTATGGCGAGACCTTCACCTTCGACGGCAATCGGGCCATCGTGTTTCACGAAAGCGACGACTTGCCGGTCGACGAATTGCGCCACTGCATTGCCTTGACGCTCACCTATCACAGCCGCAAGCACCTGCCCCTGCTGGGTGCGTGACGTGGCACCCGGTCAGTCGGCAACAGCTTTCAGCGCCGCGAGCCAGGCTTCGACCCGCGCCTGATTGACGCCGATATCATCGTAGCCGTAGTGCGAGCGGCTGTAGACCGCGAGCGTCGACCGATCGCCGTCGAGCGCGATGAAGCGCACGGTAACCGTGTCCGGAAAGGATACCAAGCGGGAGCGCTGCACGAAGTCGTACTGCAATGCCGCGTCGTCGGCGGCACCGGCGGTGACCCGGGGTTGATTGGCTATCATCCGCAGCCAGCGTTCCCGCAGCGCGGTCGCAGCGACGTCAAACACCGGACTCTCGGCATCCGCGGTCGCGGCGCATAGTCCGGGCGGACAAACCAGGTAACGGTTCGGCCGGTCCGTCGGTTCGAGTGTCTCGAAGGCGATGTCTTGGTGCTCGACCGGGCCGAACACCAGTTCCAAGAAGCCGCCGCGACCAAGCAGAACAATCAATAGGCCGACGATCACGACGAGCGCGGCCACGGCCCATCCCAGGCCTTTGAAGAATTTTCTCATGGCGCCGGTTTTAGTCCTTTGGCCCCCGCTTCGCCAGAGGAATGCCGCGAATTTCGCGAATGAGCTTGCGCCGTGCGGTCACCGCCCAGCAAAATCGCCACCGTTTCCGCATGGCCCCATGCGGAAACGGTGGCGCGAATGCCGCTCTACAACGCGGCGACCTCAACCCTGGTGTCGTTGTAGCAGGCGCCGTCGGAGAGGTCGGCTTTGGTTGTCGGCGCCAGCGCCGACACGGTCTGGCCGTTGGTTGTGGTCCGCATCCAAGCGCCCTTGGCCGTCACCACCACGCCGGGCGCGACACCGTCCGTGACCGCCAGGTCGAGATGGACCTCGCCCAAGGCGTTGAACAGCTTGATGCGCTGACCGTCGCGGAGACCGCGCGCCGCCGCGTCATCGGGATGCATTTCCAAAGGCGGTGCCACATCCGAGGCGGCGAGGCCGCCAAAGGTCGAATTGGTGCGCATGTCCGACGATGGCGTCACCAACGCCAGCGGCCGCGCCTCGGCCGCCACTTCATCCTCGGGCAAGGGCGTGAATTCGGGCCACGGGCTGTCGAAGCGTTTGGTCAGATAGGCCGAATGGATCTCTATTCTGCCGCTTTTGGTCTTCGGCATGGTGTCGATGCCGATGCGGCCGCCGCCTTGGCTCATGGGCACGGCCTGATCCGTCGGCAAGGCGCTCGGCCGAACGCCGCCGAGCCGCGGATCGTCGGCGTCCAATGCGGCGTCCATCAGATCGAAGTCGGTCGCGCTGAAGTCCGGATCGTTGAAGCCAAAGCGGTGGGCCAGGCGGCGGAAGATCTCGGTGTTCGGCAGCGCCTCGCCGACCGCCGGTATGACCGGCTCGGCGCGCTGCAGATAAGACTGGCCATAGGCGCAGAACAGATCGTCATGCTCGAAGTGGCTGGCCGCCGGCAGCACCACGTCGCAATAGGCCAGGCTGTCGGTCATCACCACGTCGGCGCCGACGGTGAAGACGTCTTCGCGGGCCAGGCCGCGGCGCATACGGTTCTGGTCGGGATGCACGATCAGCGGATTGTGGTTGTAGATGAACAGGCCACGGATCGGCGGATCGATATCGTCGTCGGCGAGATGGCGGCCGACGTCGATGATGTTGATGGTGCGCGTGCCCTCCGGCACCCAGTCCGGCCGCACCAGGCGCTTGCCGGTGCGCGGAAACAGATTGCCGGAGCCGCCGACCAGGCCACCGGCGGCTTGCCGGAACTTACCGGTCAACGCCGGCAAGGCGAAGATCGCGCGGATCCCACTGCCGCCGTTGCGGTTGCGCTCCAGGCCGTTGCCGGTGGAAATCACCGCCGGCTCGCTTTCGTGGTAGAGCCGGGCGAGCCGGGCAATCATGTCGGCGGCGACACCGGTGATCTCGGCGGCACGCTCCAGGTCGAATTGCCGCGCCCGTTCCATGAAGCCTTCCGCGCCCTCGACCGCTTGGTCGATGAAGGCCTGATCGAAGGCGCCCAAGCGCTCCAATTCGGCAGCCAGCGCGAACGCCAGCACGACGTCGGTACCGGGCCGCGGCGCCAGATGCATATCAGCCTGCTCGGCGATCTTGATCCGCTTCGGATCGACCACCACAAGCTTGCCGCCGTTCTGCTTGATGGTCTTGATCACCGGCGCCAAATGCAGGTTGGAATAGCTGACATTGTTGCCCCAGACGATGATCAGCTTGGCATCATCGATCTCGTCGGGTTGGGCCGCGGCGACGGCACCAAATGTGCCCTGCCAGGCCTCGCTCTTGATGCCGCCGCAAAGCGGCCGCCGCGACAACAGGCTGGCGCCCAGGCGGTGAAAGAAGCGGAGGTCCATGGAACCGCCGGCGAGCACGCCATGGGGCCCGGCGTAATTGAACGGCATAATCGCCTCGCGGCCATGGGCGTCCATGATCGCTTGGAAACGGTCATGGATCAGATCCAGGGCGGCGTCCCAAGAAATCGCCTTGAACTCGCCCGCGCCCTTCGGCCCGGTGCGCTGCAACGGCGTGGTCAAGCGGCCGGCGCCGTGCACGAAATCCGGATAAAGCCGCGACACTTTGTTGCAAATGACCCCCTCGGTCAGCGGATTGGTGTGAGACCCCCGCACCTTCTGGATGCGATCGTCCTCCACGGTCACCGTCAAACTGCAGGTGTCGGGACAATCAAGCGGACACACACTCGCCAATTCCTGGGCCATGATGGGACTCCTTAGCAAACAAGTACCGGCCGATGCCGGCGGATGCTGGGATGTTAGCGAATATTGGCCAGGAAGAAAGGGCCATTTCCGGGGAAACGAGCGGGCCAATATGCGGAGTTTAGTTGAATAAACAGGCATAATGCCTTGATATTATGTGAACTCACATCCGGCTTGGAACCTTAAAGAATTGGGTTTTCAAAGCAAGCGTTAGCGGGCAAGTTTCACGGCACTGATCGGGAGGATCCATTTCATGGCAAAGCCAATTCATGCCGCGATCGTCGGCCTGGGCCGTTGGGGGCAATTGCTGGTTTCATCTGTCGACAACAGCGAGGCGATCAAATTCACCGCGGCGGTTACGCGCACGCCTGCCAAAGTGACGGACTTTTGCGCCGAACGCGGCATCGCTTTGTCGAGCGATTTAGCGACTGTGCTCAACGACGACGCCATTGATGCCCTTGTCATCGCGACGCCCCACACGCAGCATTTCGACCAATTGATGAGCGCGGCAAGTGCGGCTAAGCATGTCTATTGCGAGAAGCCTTGGACCCTGGACGCGGGCCAGGCCGGCGTGTCGCTCCGGGCCTTGTCGGACGCCGGTCTGAAAGCCGCCGTTGGCCACAATCGCCGATTTGCGCCCAATAGCCTGGCCATGAAAACGCTGCTGCAAGATGGTGATCTGGGTGCCCCGATTCATATCGATGGCCATTTTGACGCCAACCTTGCAGCGAACGAAGGGCTGTGGCGCGACAGCCGGGCAGAAAGTCCGGCCGGCGGCATGACGTCATTGGGCATTCACGCCGTCGATATGTTTATCAATTTGTTCGGCCGCATCCGCGATGTGAACGTGCAAAGCAAACGCGTCGCCTCACCGATTGATGTCGACGACACCACCCTCGTCCGGTTCAACTTTGAAAACGGCTGCACGGGCCATTTGACGACCATCGCCGCCACAAACATGTTATGGCGCATATCCGCCTTTTGCACCGGCGGATGGGTCGAAATCCGAGACCAGGACCGACTTGAAGTGTCCTCCATTGCCGACGGCAATAGGACGGAAACCTATCCCGGCTTTGAATACCCCGCACTCGGTACGATCCAGGCCGCGCTGGAAGCTTTCGCAACGGATGTCGCCGGTGGCCCGGCCTTCCCCATTTCCCCGGCTGATATCGCGCATGCGACGGAGGCCCTTGCAGCGATAATCGTATCAGCCGAAACCGGCAAAACCGTATCGTTAGGGTAATACGGGGCACAATCAGAAACAATTCACACGCTAATGACACAAGGTTGGTAAATGAAACTTTATGTGACCTTGACCTCGCCCTATTCACGACTGGTTCGCGCAGTGATCATTGAAAAGAAGCTGCAGGACCGCGTCGCCGTGACGCCGATCCGGACGCGTACGCCGGACAGCCCGCTCTACGCCATCAATCCATCGGGCCGGGTTCCGACCCTGGTCACGGATGATGGCGTCATCTTTGAGGATTCACAGCTGATCTGCCCCTATCTGGATCACCTGGACGGTGCGCCTATCTTCGATATCCCTTACGACGAAAATGGATGGCCCGCTTTGCGTCTGGAAGCCAAGGTGCGGAGCATGCTGGACGGTATCTCGGTCTGGGGCCGGGAATTTTACCGGCCCGTCAACGAACGTTCCCCCACCATCATCGATCACGAAACCGCCCGTGCCCACCGCATCGCAGATTCCTTGGATAAAGACGTCGCCGCCGGTCTGTTTGACGGTCCATTGTCGATTGCCCAATTGTTGCTGGCCTGCGCATTACCTCCCTATTGGCATTGGCCCAACGCGAAACTGGACGTAAGCGCAGGCCGCCCACCCGAATTCCAATGGCGCAGCGACCGCGGTAAATTGAGCGGCTGGGTAGACCGGTTCAGCGAACGGCCGTCGATACAGGAAACCGCCCCGACCGCACAGTGATTGTCAAAGTGTGTGTGCCAAACGAACCGCAGCCTGACATTTTTTCTACGCGAAATTGCCGTGAACTCCCCGAATGACGGGAGGTCCGATTCCGGACTCTCTTGCTATCTAGATTTCCCACGTAATTTAGATAAGATTTCTCGCGAAGGAGGACCCGCATGGTGGACCGTCGTCTTGCCGCCATATTGGCCGCCGATGTGGTCGGTTATTCCCGCTTGATGGGCAAGGATGAAGAGCGCACTCTCAAGGCGCTACGGTCACTTCGCGACGAATTGTTCGGGCCAGCTGTGGCCGGCCACAAAGGCAAGGTCGTCAAGAACTTGGGCGATGGCTGGATCGTTGAATTCACCAGTGTGGTTGAAGCCGTAAACTGCGCGCTTCAGATACAAACCGGACTGGTCGGCCACGAAGCGATAAAACTGCGTATTGGAATCCATATTGGAGATATCGTTCACGATCATGACGATATTTTTGGCGATGGTGTCAACGTCGCTGCCCGGCTGGAAACATTTGCAGAACCTGGCACCGTGGCAATCTCTGACGCGGTTTTTGGCAGCCTTGATGGCACATTGAGGCCGTCATTCGACAATGCAGGCGCCCAATCTCTTAAAAATATCAGTAGACCCATTCAGGTTTGGACATGTTCACCGGGGCGCCCGGGTTCGCCCGATTCCTCAGGCAGTGTTCGGTCTTCTAGCGGTTCATCAGCAGATGGCGGCAGGCCCAGCATTGCGATCCAACCGATAGCGACCTCCGATAATCGGCACGAAATACGCGAACTCGCGGACGCCCTGACGAACGATGTTCAAAGCTATTTGCAAGCCGTCAATTGGCTCACTGTCCTGACAACGGCCAATCCAACAAATGAAACCTATGTTCTAAAGGCTGCACTCCGCAGCAGCGGTTCCAAGCTAAGGCTGGATGCCCATGTCACGGCAAAACATGGGGGCAATGTGTGGTCAGGAAAATTCGACGGCGATATTGAATCCGTTTTCGATTGGCAGGATCGCGTCGGCGAAGACATGATCGCACAAGTGCTGGGCCATTTGCTTGACGCTGAACGGGACAAACTTGCAGACGTAAGCTTAGAGGAGATGACCGCGGCACAGTGTGAATTGGCCGCTCAACTTCACTTCGCTTTGGTCGACAATGAAGCCTTCGAAACAACCCTTCGCTTCGCTTCCAGTGCGATCAAAAAGGATCCCCAATTCGCTGACGCGTATGCGACGGCCATCGTTTCTTACTTGTCCGGTGTTGCCAGTGGCTCGACCAAAGCAACGGAACCCTACCGTCATTGCCTTGACAATTGGATCGAAGCGGCAACGCCACTTGCGCTCGCCCACCCGCGACTGGATCTTGTCGTCGGCATTGCCATGTATTTTCGCGAGCGAGATGGGGCTTCGCTCATCGATACCGTAAATCGGACTCTAAGACGTGGTGCGTCCGATATTGCAACACTCGCCAATTGTGGTTGGTCCAACGTTTGGCTGGGCCGTCCGCAGGATGCCATTGATTGCTTTGATAGAGCGCTGCGGTTGGGTCGTTTTAGCCCATGGATGCTCCCTGCCCTAGGCGGTGCCGCTTTGGCGAACGTTCAAGCCGGTCGGTATGAAGCGGCTATTTCACTTTCACACAAGGGCATAGAAAGAAGCCAAAGCTTTGGTGCGAACTATCGAGCGCTTGCAGCAGCCTGTGCCCTTTCCGGCCGTCAAGACGAGGCTCGAGAAGCCATGGGAACCCTTCTACAACTGTATCCGGACGATACCGTCACAAAAAACTCAGTTCGTGCCGGCTATCCAAAGAACGAGTTTACGGAACGTTATTTCGAAGGCCTACGTCTTGCCGGAATGCCGGAGTGAGCTTGCGTTCCGCTTGGAGCAAGCGGCGACGCGGATCGGTTCGCCTGACCCTCATCACCCCTTGCCGTTCAACGATCACCAAAGTGGCGCTGCCAGATCGGGCCGACCACGGCGTGGGCCTTGACGCCGTTTTTCATGGCAGCCAGGTGCGGCGCTTCGATCCCGCCACGGGACCAAGCCAACAGCATGGCGAAATAAATATCGGCCACGCTCATCTGTTCGCCCAACAGGAACGGCCCCGGTGCCAGGGCGGCGTCCAACACGGCCAAGCCGTCTTTCAGGCGGGCATCGGCCGCGTCGCCCAAGGCATCGTAACCGCCGGGATCAGTGGTAAAGCGGAACGGGTAGCCGCGCCGCAGGATGGCTTCGTAGATGTTCACGCTGGCGAACACCAACCAGCGCAAGAACTTGGCATGGGCTGACGTTCCAGGGGCCGGCCCCAGTCCCTTGTCGGGGAAACAAGCGGCCAGATGGATCAGGATCGCCGCCGCCTCGGTCATCGTGGTGCCGTCGGGTAGGATCAAGGTCGGCACTTGGCCCCACGGATTGGTGGCGCGGAAGCTCTCGGGCAACGGCGTGCCCGGTTTGGAATCGAACTCCTGCAAGTCGAACGGCGTTTCGGCGAGGACTAGCGCAGCCTCGACCACGAAGCCGCCCGAACCGGGCCGATTAAACAAACGATAAGTCATCTCTTCCTCACTCTGCTGCGTCCGGACCCTCGGCAATTTGGCTGCGGGTGGTTGTGCCAAAGGCTGCAGAACGCCGCTCCCCGGTTCAAGTTGACACTGCCGTTCAGGCAAACCTGTCAAGTAACACTAAGCAAAACCATACCGATAACCGTCACGATCCGCGCAAGATCAGCCCACTGACGATCACCCGAATATCGCTCGGCGGAACGCCATACGCCCACTGAGACTAGGATGTTGTATGGCACAGAAAGTACGTAACCGAAAACAAACGCCGCGGCTAGGTGTTCAGCAATGATCAGAAAAAGAAAGAGCGCGCTTGACGCAACATTGATGATAAGGCCGCCAATAACCGCCCAGCCCCAAAACGCATCTTGGAGTGCAAGCTCACCTCTCCAAAGATGGCACAGGCTCTTCATAGACTCGGTATTCTACGAGTGTTCTGTGGTGAAATCCATTGAGCCTCGAATGTCGCAGATGGGCCAAACTGAACCGATCTCGGTCCGGCGTAACACAGCATTTCAATCCTCGATTTCTACCAGGGAGTGCCATTAACTGCCGTGCGAGCGGTTAGTCGGGCATGCCAGCTTTTCTTAAGATCTCGGCTTCACGATTGGCACGAGCGCGGTCTTTGTAAGGCGTATATTTGGCATGCGTTGATGCCTTCAATTTGGCTCGCCGCCGCATCACTTCCTCGACATTCCGCTGGGCATCGTCGAATTGTCCCATCATGCCGTGAGTGATGGCTGCGTGCAGGTATCCCCAGTAACTGTTCGGCCAGCGTTTGATCATTTCGTCGGCGGTCTGGAGCGCTTTCGAATACTCACCAGTGAGATTGTAGGACCGTCCTAATCCCATCAAGTAGAGTGTCGAATAGTTCGGCTCCAGACGCATTGCCTGCTTGAAAATTGGTATCGCCTGATTGCCATCGCCGATGTACTGAAGTTCGTTTGCCAACTCGCGTAGACATTCAGCGCAATTAGGAGCAAGGGCAACGGCCTTGCGGTGATACGTCAACGCCTTGTCGAAGTCCTGGCGCCAGGACCGTTCGATTCGCCCCAGGCTGGTGAAACCTTCGGGGTAGTCGGCGTCGATTTCAAGAGCTTGTTGAACCAGAGCCTCTGCTTTGCCAAAGGACGCATTCGGATCGTCGCTCCAGCGCACGCGGCCGTAGACATAATGCACATGAGCAAGCTCGACGATCGCGGCGACGAACCTCGGATCAACTGTAATCGCCTGTTCGAAAAGGCTCTCGGCGCGCTTCATGTCGCGCGGGGTGAATAGCCGGAAATTCGCCTTGCCCTCGAGATAGAGCCGGTAGGCCTCCGGCTTGGAGGTGCTCTTGCGGCGCAGGCGGGCCTGCTCGCCCTCGGTGAGCTTGACCTCCAGCGCCGTGGCGATCTGCCCGGAGATCTCGTCTTGCAGCGCGAAAAGGTTAGTGAGCTCGCGGTCGTAGCGCTTGGTCCAGACGTGGAAACCGCGAACCGCGTCGATCAGCTGGGCGGTGACACGTACTGCATCGCCGGAGCGCTGCACGCTGCCCTCCAGCACGAAGCGGACACCGAGGTCCTCAGCAACCTTTTTTACCTGCACCGCCTTGCCCTTGTAGGTAAAGGATGAGTTGCGAGCAATGACGAAGAGATCGGGCATGGTGGCAAGCGTTGAGATGATGTTTTCGCTCAGTCCGTCCGCCAGATGATCCTGCCCTTCGTCACCGGTCAAATTGTCAAAAGGCAGGACGACGATCGATGGCTTCGTTGGCAGCGGGAAGTTCATTTCCGCCGGGCGCGCCGGCTCAAAATCCGGCTCCCATGGTCGCCAGACGAGTGCCCCAGCGGCAAACACAATCAAGATCAGCAGTGCGACGCCTGAACCGACCGTCAGCGGTGAGAGTTTCCGCGATGGTCGAAGGGGTTGCGTTGGTGCTGTCTCACCGTCGAATAAGACCTTGAAAATCCTAATCGGCTGATCGATGTTCTTGACTTCGACCTCGCCCAGGTCTCCAAGGATGACGTCGGGCCGGTTACGAACCTGATCGCGCGCCGTCCGTGACAGACATATACCACCGGGCGCGGCAAGGCTTTCGATGCGCGCCGCCACATTGACGCCGTCGCCCAACAGGTCTTCGCCCTCGGCCATGACATCACCGACGTTGATGCCGACACGAAATTCGATGCGCCGGTCTTGGGGCACATTGGCATTTCGCTCGCGCAGGGTACGCTGCACATCAATTGCACAACGTAAGGCGTCCACGACGCTTGGAAACTCAAGGAGCAAACTGTCCCCGGCCGTATTGGCGATGCGGCCGCCATGCTCTGCGATCTTGGGATCGATGACCTCATTGCGATGGGACCGCAGCGCGGCAAGTGTGCCTTCGTCGTCGGCACCCATGAGACGGGTGTAACCGGCAATGTCGGCCGCGACGATCGTCGTCAACCGACGGGTGACGTCTCCCTCTGCCATGCGAACTCGCCCCCAAAGAAGACCTCGGCGAAGGAAGTATAGCAAATCTATTAGCGATGCTCTACCAATGGGCCGAACTTGGCCAGCCGGAGCACGGCAGTTGCACCCCCGATTTCTGGCGGTTGTGACAGCTTTCCGCATCGACGGTCGCTCTTAGGGGTATTTCTGCCGCGAGCCCAAACTGGATTTCCGACGACGCCATGGGTATCTTGGCAACATCAGCCCCGTTGACTTCGAGCGACAGTCAAAAGGGTCTTTTTGAACCGTCCACTAAATCAGGGCAAGACCAGTCCGGCTCCAGCCGAAGAAAGACGGACAACAAATGAGCGACGCGTTAGCGACCCCCAAGCCTCTCGAACTATACGCAACATCGGTAAAGCCGGAATGGGTCGATCACAACGGTCACATGAACCTCGCTTACTACCCGATGGCATTCTACGAGGCCACTAACGCGCTTTCCTTGCATCTCGGGATGACCAGGGAATTCAAGAACCGCACGAAAACCGCTAGCTTCGCCGCCAACCTCCATCTTTCCTACCGCCGCGAAGTCCGTGATGGCGACCCGCTCCGGTTCCTGTCGAGAATCATCAACTTCGACAGCAAACGTGTGCACTTTTGGCATGAAATGCATCACGCCACGGACGACTACCTTGCCGCGACCTGCGAGATGATGTCGCTCAACATCGATACAACGCTGCGGCGTGTCGCCGACATGCCGACCGAGTTGCTGGACCGTCTACGCGAGATCCATGACGTTCACACCCTGTTGCCGCCGCCGGCCGGTCTCGGACATTCCATCAAAATCGACGACCCGTGAGACGATAGAAGGCGAGGGTTTACGCCAAGCGTTCCCTTAGCCGACCGCAGCGTCGGTTTGCGTGCCGACGGGGTGGTTGGTGTTGAGCCGACCCAGTAAATAATCGCCATATCGGACCGCATTGTATTTGTTCGGCACGGCGTCGTCCTTGAAGCCATCCAGACAATTCACAACCGTATCGACATGGGGATCGAAGAACATTGCAATGGAATAGCGGCTCCGTTGGTCCGACCGGTTGATCACCCGATGCGGCGTCGAATTGAAAACATCGTTGGTCCAGCGCGCCAGAATGTCACCAATATTGACGATGAAAGTGCCGCTGATAGGGCGCGCGTCGATCCAGCTGCCGTCGACCCGCCGTACTTCCAACCCGCCGACGTCGTCCTGCGCGAGAATAGTGATAAAGCCGTAATCCGTGTGGGGTTGAATACCGTAAAGATCGCCGGCCCTAGATTTAGGCAACGGGGAATAGTGGATCATCCGCATTGCGGTGGTCGCCGGCACCATGAGATCGGAGAAGAAAGTCGGGCTCTCGCCGACAGCAACCGAAAATGCCGGCAGCAGCCTGAGGCCAAGATCCCGCAACGCCTGGTCATAGCGTTCAGCAACATCCCTGAAAGCCGGATCGTCAGGCCATAAGTTGGGGCCCATCAGCTCCTTTTTGCAATAGCCGGGGTCGTCGGGCGAAACCTCCTGGCGTACGACATAGGATTCGAGTTGATCCGCCTGCTTGGCCGGCTCGAAGCGCGTGGACGACAGCAGGGTCGAAGCGGCGAAGGGTTCGAAGCCCCGATGCCATTGGTTGAGCCTTAGTTTTAGCTTTTCCGCCAACGGGCGGGCGTGAAATGTCTGGTTGGCGGCAATGGCCTCGGCGATCAGCTGCTCGGATACACCGTGGTCCGAAATATAGAAAAAGCCGTAATTGACGCAGGCGTCGCGAATTTGTCGTGCGACCGCATCGATCCCCTCCGCCCCTTCCTTACCGGTCAGTCGGCCAATGTCGATGATAGGGATTTCATGACTACCCACCGCTGCGCTCCTTTCCGTTCAATGCGCCAATAGGCGACATCCGAAAACTTGTCTCCCTGTCATGGCAGGGCATTGCCAAGCCTAGCGCGCCTCCGTCCAACTTTCGCAGAACGCCAGCGCGGACGTACTGAAGGGTCGCCCGTCGCGTTCCCGCTGCCATGACTGGCCGACCGCTTGTACGCCGTCCAAGACCAGCCGCGTCCCCGACGCCGGAATGAGGACCGTATTGACGCCGTAAGGCCGTTCTCCGGCTCCCGTCCCGGGCTGGGTATGGATCATCAGAGGATCGCCAAGGTCGAACCAGGTTAGCGAGAGGCTGATGTCCTCAGCCGTCACGTATTCCGTATAGAAACGATGCGGGTCGCCATCCTTTTCAAAGCTCGCCTCTTCGACCGGGAAATTGAGGTCGGCCAATTCCGGGATCAGTACACCTTGAATCGTCTCTTGCAGCCAACGCGTCATGGCAATGTTGTCGGACCAAATTCGCCAACCGGCCTCGGTTAGCTCGCTCTTTAGGTAAAGCACATGCCCCGGGCCGGCAGGGGACAAGACATTGCGCCAAAAGCTGGCGACCGTTGTTTCCGGCCCGCCATCGGTTTCAGAAAGACGAATAAACGGGTTCTCGCCGCAGCACAGCACACGATTTGTATCGGCAGACATGATCTCACCTCTCCTAGTCCGGCAAACCTTAACCTAACTTACGCGCTATCACTTTAACCCGCCAATCAAAGCCCCCCAAACAGTTTTAGCCTATGAGCGTGCTCCCGCGCAGGGTCGAATGCTTGGGTCATTCCCGACGGGCCATGCGTCTACCGTGAATGCTGTTCCATCCAAACGGACCAGGATGGCACCGAATTGCTACTCTGACACTGCGGACCAGCGGCCCTTCGGGGATTGTTGGATCAATATGTTTCCGGCGAAAACAAAGAAGAGGAACCGAGAACCGCGGTCCATCGATTAATCGAACAGCGTCAAGTCGATGGCATCGCCCATCCGGCAATAGCCGAGATCGCTCGGGTGAAGACCGTCGCCGCAATCGTGGATCGGCAGCATCTGGGTCGGATGCTCGGGGTCGCGAAGCGCCCTGTCGAAATCCACGACACCGTCCAGGGCACCGCTGTCACGGATCCAAGTGTTGACCGCTACGCGATGCCCCTCTCGCACCGGGTTCCAGGCGCCGGCCAAGTAGGTCTCGTTTCCGAACGGCGTCAGGGTGGCGCCAAACAGTTTGATACCGCCGGCCTCTGCCCGTAGTGCCATTTGCGCAAGGCCGGCGATCATCTCATCGGCGGTGACCTCCTCCCCGGGCTTGGCCCAGCGGTTACGCAGATCGTTGGTGCCGAGCATGACGATTGCGTGGCTCACGCCGGGCTGAGCCAGCACGTCGCGATCAAACCGCCGCAAGCCGCTGTCGCCGCGCTGATCGTGCAATATCCGGTTGCCGCCGAGGCCCTGGTTCATCACCCCAAGCGAACGCCCGCCGGACCGCGCGATCAACCGCCTGGCGAGTTGGTCTGGCCAGCGCTGATAGGCGTCGTGGGTCGAGATATTGGCGTCGGTCAGCGAGTCGCCGAGGGCCACCACGCCCCCGGTCTCCCTCGACGTCAACACATCTATGCCGCTGACGAAGAACCATTCGTCGGTGATCTTGCCGACCGGCATGGTGGTGTCGGCGGAAAAATCGCCGGGTGGAGAGATGTAATTGGTCTGCCGCGCATAGCGCCCGGTAATCCCAAAGCCGGTCGGGATCTCGCCCGGCAGATAGACCGAGACCGCCAGGTCGGCGAGCGGCGCGACGTCGAGGTTGACCGCATCGCTGATGACCTGCGCGCCCGCCGCGACCCACGCCGAACTGGAACCGCCGAATGTCACCGTACGCGCCGAACCGGGCACGATCGTCGAGCCTTGGTCCCGGATCCCGACGGTGGCGGCGCCGATCTCGAGTTTCGCCGTGCCATAGGCGTTCGAGACCCGCACCCGCACACTATCGCCGCCGATACTGACCCGCGGATTCATCCGCAAAGTTTGATTGTTGAAACCCGCACTGGTGTCACTCGGCGCCGGCGAGGTGGTCCAGGTGCCGACCCAATGCCTGTTGTTTTCCATCGCCGCTTCGAACTCCAAATTGTTGCCGAGTGCCAAAATCGTTACGCTGACGGACCACAGTCTAGACCAGTCTCGGAGAATACGGGGGAGGAAGACGACATGGCGGAGGAGAAACCATTGTTGCCATCGATGCGGCTCGATGGCCGGATCGCCCTGGTCACCGGCGCGGGCCGCGGCATCGGCCGAGCCTCGGCCTTGGCGCTCGCCGAGGCCGGCGCCGAGGTCATCGCCATGAGCCGGACCGAAGTCGAGGTCGCCGCGGTGGCGGCAACGATCCGGGAGCGTGGCGGGCGGGCGCGCGCCGTTGTCTGTGACGTCACCGACACGGCAGCGCTGGATCGCGAATTCGCGGCCCTGGAACGCCTCGACGTGCTGCTCAACAACGCCGGCGTCAGTGTGCCGGCGCCGCTGCTTGAGATCGAGGAGGCGGTGCTCGACACCATGCTCCTGGTCAACATCCGCGCCGCCGTGCTTGCGGCTAGGGCGGCCGCGCGCATCATGGTGCGCCAGGGCGAAGGCGTGATCATCAACCTGTCGTCGACTTTCGGCAAAGTCGGCCGGCCGGGCACCAGCGTCTATTCCGGCACCAAGCATTTCATCGAAGGCTTCACCAAGTCGACCGCGGTCGAGCTGGCGCCGCAAGGCGTCCGCGTCGTCGCCGTCGGCCCCACCGCCATCGAGACACCGATGACCAGCGCCCGCCTGGCCGACCCGGTGACCGGCGGTGACTTGCTGTCCAGAATCCCGATGGGCCGCTTCGGCCAGGTCGAGGACGTGGTCGGCGCCGTGGTTTTCTTGGCCTCGCCAGCGGCGGCACTGATCACCGGCACCACCATCATGGTCGACGGCGGCTGGACGGCGCAGTAGCCGGTCGTGATTCCGTCAGGGCGATACTTGTGCCCCGCCCTTCCCGCGACCATGATGGAGTCTGAATTTCGGCAGCGAACGGAACGGCACGGCACATGCAAATCCACAACCTATATACCGACGAACAGGGCGAAAGCCATTTCCGCGATATCGAAGTCGAATGGGTGGAAGAAACCCGCGCCGGAAAATTGTCACGGCGCCTGCCGGCTTCGGGCATCATCTTTCGCCAGGTGCCGCCGGACTACGACCTGGATTGGCATCCCGCGCCGCGGCGGCAGTATATCATCAATCTCGACGCTGCTGTCCAAATCACCGCCAGTGACGGCGAAAACCGCGTCATCGGGGCCGGCGAGGTCCTGCTGGTCGAAGACACGTCCGGCAAAGGCCATCTGTCCAAGGCGCTCAACGGCCAACTCCGCCACTGCATTTTCGTGCCGATAGAAGACGGTGATTGATCGTGGCTTGCCTGGAGAATACCGATCGCTGATTTGTTAGGCATGGATCCGGACCGCATCGCGCGGTTGCGGAGCGCGGACCGGCTGGACTATTTCGACCCGGCCGAGATCTGGGCAGTACTGCGGCCCGCGCCGGATTGCACCGTGATCGATATCGGTGCCGGCGTCGGCTTCGTCACCTTGCCGTTCGCCGCGGCCTTTCCGGAGGCGACGGTTTATGGCTGCGATATCCTCGACGGCATGGTCGGGCTGTTGCGCGAAGACGCCGCCGCCCGGGGCTTAAGCAATCTCGAGGCGCGGCTTATGCGCCCCGAAGCCATCGATCTGCCCGATCAGTCTGCCGACGTCATCGTCATGGCTCAACTGCACCATGAATTGGATGCGCCGGATCTGTTGTTGGCCGAATGCCGCCGCCTGCTGGTGCCCGACGGCACCGTGGCGATCATCGATTGGAAAGACGAAGACAACGGCAAAAGCCCGCCGCCCGGGCGCCGCGTCGCCGAGGCGACACTGCGCAGCCAGTTGATCGGTGCCGGCTTCGGCCAAATCGAGAGCCATAATGTCTACCGCTACCACAGCTTCGTCACCGGTCGCGCCTGACAGCCAATTTTCGGCTAACGAAAAACTGAACGAAATTGCTTTGCCGGCGGCGCCAAACTGCCGGACTCTGTCTGTCGGACGGCAAAGGTGGGGACGCTCGGATTCGATTGTGCCTGGATCCGGGACATGCCGTTGGCGATGCTAATACCACAGAGATTTCGATGGCTACCTTGTTTTCCGACGAAAAGCTGCTCGACGGTGCTAAGCGGGTCGGCCGGCACTTGGCCCGGGTCGTTGATTGGCCGGTATCGCTCAAGCTCTGGGACGGATCCGTTATCCCGCTTGGGGCCGACGCCGATGCGACCAAGTGCTTGGTCTTCTCCGGTCCCGGGGTGATTGGCGCGATTTTGCGTAGACCGACCCTTGAAACCTTGTTCCGGGCATACGCCGACGGCCGGCTCGACGTACAGGGCACGGATTTTCTGACCTTCCTTGAAATCGTTCGACAAAAACGGCGCCAGGATCGGCTCCGGCTATCGAACCTTCGAAAAGGAATTCCCTGGACCGCCGCCCTGCCCTTTCTGTTCGCCCGTGACGGCGACGCCGATATCCAAAACGTCTACCAGGGCGACGCTTCAGGCTATCGACAATCGCGCCGCGATAACAAGGAATTCATCCAGTTCCACTATGACGCCAGCAACGACTTCTACAGCCTATTCCTAGACCGGGAGATGGTCTATTCCTGCGGTTATTTTACGGATTGGTCGAATTCCATCGACCAGGCGCAACAGGACAAACTCGATCTGATCTGCCGTAAGCTGCGGCTCCAGCCCGGAGAGCGGTTCCTCGATATCGGCTGCGGTTGGGGCGCCTTGATTTGCCGCGCGGCGCAGAATTTTGGTGTTCAGGCGACCGGCGTCACCCTGTCCCAGGAACAACATGACTATGCGATTGCAAAAATAAACCGGCTGGGATTGAGCGACCGGATCACGGTTTTGCTCCGCGATTATCGAGACTTGGACGGAACCTACGACAAGATCGCCAGTATCGGCATGTACGAGCATGTCGGCATCGCCAATTACCCGACCTATTTCCACAAGATCATGGGTTTGATGGAAATTGACGGCATCTTCCTCAATCACGGCATCACCCGGCGCGCCCGATCAAGCGGCAAAACCGCCGGACGGGTCAGCGCCGGCAGAAACGTAATTTTGAAATATATATTTCCCGGATCGGAGGTCGACGACATCGGCCACTCCATTCAGGTCATGGAAGCTTGCGGCCTCGAAATTCATGACGTCGAAGGCCTGCGCGCGCATTACGGCAGAACCTGCCGGCTTTGGTACGAGCGCTTGCTGGCCAACAGGGACGCCGCAATCGGCCACGTCGGACCGGAACGCTACCGCATGTGGCTGGTATACCTGGCCGGCGTGACCGGCACGTTCGAACAGGGCGCCATGCGGATTTATCAGACCGTCGCCACCAAGCGCGCGGCCAAGGGCGGCCGGGTCATGCCGAACACCCGCGCCGACATCTATCGGCAAGGCTGACGCTAGAGCAACCTAGGTTCTTCGAACGCAGATAAGTTGCTCTAACACTTTGATCTGGGCGTCATCCATGGACGTCGCCCCGCCCGGCGTGGCACCCTCATTGCTGACAGGGATCCATGATTCGGAGGGAATGGGCCATGGCCAGATTGGACGGCAAGGTCGCCATCATCACCGGCGCCACCAGCGGCATCGGCAAACGGACGGCGGAAATCTTTGCCGCCGAAGGCGCCTATGTGGTGCTCAGCGGCCGCCGGGTGGAAGAAGGCGAGGCCGCGGCGGCAGCGATCGGCGAGCGGGCGCGCTTCGTTAAGACCGACGTCACCAAGGAAGCCGAAGTCGAGGCCATGATCGGCGCGGCAATCGATTGGCAGGGCCGGCTCGATTGCCTGTTCAACAATGCCGGCGGCCCGGCGCCGACCGGCGGCATCGAGGGCATCGATATCGACCAGGTCGACCAGGCCATGGCGGTGCTGTTCAACGGCGTCCTGCTCGGCATGAAGCACGCAGCCCCGGTGATGAAGGCCCAGGGCAGCGGCTCGATCATAAACAACGGCTCGGTCGCCGCGCATCGGGCCGGCCTGTCCTCGTCGATGGTCTATTCCGGGATCAAGGCGGCAGTGGTGCATTTCACCCGCTGCATCGCCATGGAACTCGGCGAGGCCGGCGTCCGGGTCAATTCGATCTCGCCCGGCGCCATCGTCACCGGCATTTTCGCCAAAGCCCAGGGCATGGCCGTCGCCGATGCGGAAAAGACCACCGACATCATGCGCCAAGCGTTCGCGACCGCCCAGCCGATCCAGCGTGCCGGCCTACCCGAGGACATTGCCAACACGGCCCTGTTTCTGGCGAGCGACGAGGCGAGCTTCGTCAACGGCATCGACATCGTCGTCGACGGCGGCAAGATCGGTGGTCAGCCCTGGTCGGCGCATCAAGAGGGCCAGCGGCAAATGCGCCAGGCCCTCGGCCTGACGTGAGCCGGCCCCAAGGCAACCGGCGCCCGTCACCGTGAGCACACCGCCCGGCAAAACCACCGGCTTCGGCGCCGGCATCGGTGCCGTGTTGCCGATGATGGCGGTGCTTTATGGCCTTTGTCTTTGCAACATCTTTTTGCGTAATTCGATCGGCGTGCTGGCGCCGGAACTTTCCGCCGAACTCGGCCTTGCGCCGGCCTTGCTGGGCGCCATCGCCAGCGCTTTTTTCATTGCCTACGCGGTGCTGCAGATTCCGGTCGGCCTGATGCTCGACCGCTTCGGGCCGCGGCGCACGGTCGCCGGCATGTTCCTGTTCACCGTGCTCGGTACCGGCCTGTTCGCCGTGGCGCCGTCGGGGCCGGTGATGGTCGTGGCGCGGCTCGCCATGGGCATCGGCTGCGCTGCCGTGTTCTCCGGCGCCTTCATGGCAATCAGCCGGTTCTATGCGGCCGAGCGTTTCACCGGCCAGGCCGGGACGTTGAACGCTTTCGCCATGGTCGGCACCTTTCTTGCCACCGCACCGCTAGCACTGCTGGTCGCCTTCGCCGGCTGGCGCGAAAGCTTCGGCGCCATTGCCGTTGCCATCGCCGTGCTGGCGGCGATCGCCTGGTTCGCCATCCGCGACCGGCCGGCCTGTAGTACGCCGGCGCCGGAGGCCCAGGAAGATCTCGGTGCCATCTTCGCCGGCCTCGGCGAAGTGCTGCGGACACCAGGCATCAAGATCATCGCCAGCGGCGGCCTGGCGCTCGCCGCCGGCAACACCATCCTCGGCATCTGGGGCGGCCCCTACCTGAACGACGTGCACGGCCTCGGCGAGATCGCGCGCGGCCAGGTACTGCTGTTCATGGCGATCGCCGGCGTCGCCGGGCATTTCCTGTATGGCCAGGCGGCGCGCTTCTTCAACACCATCAAACGCATGATCCTGGCCGGCCTGGTCGTTATCGCGCTCGTGACCGGAACCTTGGCCGCCCTGCCCGATCCAAATCTGCTGACCGTCACGATTTTGTTAGCGGTGCTCGGCCTCGCCTGCGGCTACCCGAGCCTGCTCGCCGCCCATGCAAGGGCCATGGTGCCTGACCGTCTGGTCGGGCGCGGGTTGACCACCGTCAATACCGGCGTGATGGTGGCAATCGCCGGCATGCAGTTCGCCGTCGGCGCCATCATCGGCGCCTTCCCGCCGACCGCGGCGGGCAGTATCGCGCCGGAAACCTTTCGAATTGCCTTCGGCTTCCTGTCGGTGATGGCTGTCATTACATTTGCACTCTATCTTCGCTCCATCGACCGCAAACCGCGCCAGACCGCCATCGCGCCGATCGACTAGACGGCGCTGGGAGACAGCCATAGTCTCAACCCATGCGGATCCTCGACATTCGTGAACACACCGTACCGATTTCCCGCTACGCCGATCCCGACCTGCCGTCGGGCGGCTTGACGACCAGTGTCGTGGCGTTGGTGACCGATGTCGTTCGCGACGGCCAGCCCGTCGTTGGCTACGGATTTTCATCGTTTGGCCGTTTTGCACAGGGCGGCCTGATTGCCGAACGATTTGCACCGCGCCTTTTGAGTGCGCCGGCGTCCGATCTGACTTCGCCGGACGGCACGAATATCGATCCGTTTCGCGTATGGTCGGTGATGATGGAGGGTGAAAAGCCTGGCGGTCACGGGGAACGCTGCGTAGCCGTCGGCACGCTCGACATGGCGGTTTGGGACTTGGCGGCAAAGATCGCAAACCTACCCTTGCACCGTTTTCTATCCGCGCATACCGGCCGCACAGCGGCGGTCGACGATCACGTAAAGGTCTACGCCGCGGGCGGCTATGTTTACCCGGAAGATGACATCGCCCGACTGACCGATGAAGTCCGCGCCTTCGTCGACCAAGGCTATGCCCACGTCAAAATCAAGATCGGTTCGAAGCCGATCGCCGAGGACTTGAAACGCATCGAGGCGGTGCTGGCGCTGCTGCCGGACGCCGCGCATCTTGCTGTCGACGCCATCTATGCCTACGACCGGGAAAGCAGCCTCGAAGCGGCATCGGCGCTGCAACAGCTCGGGCTATGGTGGTTCGAAGACATCTGCGATCCGTTGGACTTCGAAACGCTGGCCGCCACGGCATGCGCCTACGACCCGCCAATCGCGGCCGGAGAAGCATTGTTTTCGCTGGCCGAAGCCAAATTGCTCAGCCGACATGGCGGTCTCCGGCCCGACCGGGACATACTGCTGTTCGATCCGGTGCATTGCTACGGCCTGACCCACTATCTGACCATGGTCGAGGCCCTTGAGGCAGAAGGCTGGCCGCGGCAGGCGTTCTGGCCGCATGGCGGCCATTTGTTCTCTCAACATATTGCGTTGGCGTTGGGTCTGGGTGGCAGCGAAGTTAATCCGTTTTGTTTTCATCCCTTCGGCGGGCTGGTCGACGGCGCGTCGGTCGACGCCGGCACGACCGCCTTACCGGATGCCCCCGGCATCGGCTTCGAATTGAAGACAGCTTTGATGGATCTGTTCCGTGCATCGCTGCATTCTTAAAGGTGTGCGCCAAACATGCCATATTTGACCAGCTTAGCGTCCTCCGGCTGTCGGTCTGAACATTCGGCTCAGAACGCCGTCCCGGTCAAATAAGGCATGTTTGGCCGCACCGGCCACATGAAACGCAAGAAGGAACGGAAACAGCTGCCCCGAGACTTCATGCACTTCTTCCATGAATTCGTGTAAGCCCTTGTTAATGCTCATCGGTGAGGGAATCGCAACCAGGCCGTATATGTCAAAAGGCTGGCCGAGGGACCAGACGATCAGATAGCCCGACACGGTGACGACAACGATGGCTGCCAGAAAGCCCCAAAGGACGACGCGAGAGGCGAGATTGAAGACAAACGCCTGATCCGGTTTGTCCGTCATCCCACGCCGAGCCCGATGCCAGACCCGCCACAGCAGGAACAGGCCGGCAACCGCGCCGCCGCCGACATGAAACGCATAAGCGGCGCCGCCGCGCTCGCCCTCGTGGGTCAAGAACAGCGCGATGATCACGATTGCTGCAATCCAATGCACAACGATGGACAGCGCGCTATAGCCGTCTTTGGGGGATGCGGCGGTCATGGCGGATTACTCCTTGATGGCATGGATGGCAGAGCGCCGTGAGACATACGGACAATCATGATGTTCACTAATACCGTCCGCTCACGATCATTGACCTCCGAAGACCGGCCAAACATAGTGGCGGCCGCCGGTGCATCAAATGAATTCGTGCAACGAAATGTGATCGTTATGGGATTTGACACAGACCGTTACAATTTACGCCGGTCGCGACGCGTGCTTGGCCATATCGGTGTGTCCTAGTGACTCCCAACAACGACGCTCGGCCTAAAGTGGTGGCGCTCATGCCGGCCTGGAACGCGGAGAGCTTTATTGCTCCGGTCCTGGACTCTTGGGCCAAGCAAACCTATCCAAACCTTCAGGTTCTGATTTCCGACGACGCATCGACCGATCGCACGGCAGAGATTTGTGCGGATTTCGCCGCGCGGCATGCCAATTTCGAGCTTCTGCGCCAACCGCGACGCCTGGGCTGGGTCGGCAACACCAACGCGTTGTTGCGGCAGGCCGGTGGCGCGTACTTTCTGTTCGCCGCGCATGATGATAGCCCTATGGCCACCTACGTCGAGCGTCTGTTGGACTTGCTGGAAAGCAACCCGCAAGCGGTATTATCGTTTTCCGACCTCCAGTGGCGGCTCAGCACAGACAGTTCAGCGTCTCCAAACCTTTATGTGTATCGAGACCTCGAGGGTGTTTCCAATCGCCTGGAACGCGGTTTACGCGCCGCCCGCCGGGCGGGGATACCGCCTTCATACCTTGTAACAGTCGCCTATAGAGGCCTGTTTCGCGCCAGCGCTGCTCGACAGGTTGGCGGGTTACATCGCCATATGGCCGGCGAGTATGGGGCCGACTGGCCATGGCTTCTCCATCTCTCTCTGCTGGGAGAATTCGTACGCATTCCCGAAGCATTGATCGAAAAAGTCTACAGGCCCACCAGCCTGTCAATGCGTTGGAAGGGGACGGCATGGCAGCACATTGGCGTCGCCGGCGCCTGCCTTAGAGTTACCGTCAATGCCGACCTAACTTTCGCGGAGCGGTTTCAAATTCAGCGCGAACTCGTCAAATATTGCCTCAAGAGGCTATTGCGGCAAACGCCGATTTGGTGGCGTCGCTAGAGCAGCTGCCGGTCCGTTTCGGCCCATCGCCGGAACACGGTCGCCGAGGCGTCGTCGGCCGGGAAGAAGCATTCGACGCGGATCTCCTGGGCCGTCACGTCGAGCGGCATTCCTAGGCTGGCCAAGGTCGTGAACAGTTTCATTCGCGTATCACCGTTGTCGATCTCCATGGTCAGCGCCGGGGCCGGCGCGCTCGCGGCCGGTAAAGTGTCGAGCACGGCGCGAACGTCCGGGTAGCCGAGCAGCCCTTCCAATTGCTGCCGTGTCTCCGACGTGCCTTCGGCGAGCGCGTTGGCGCGGACGCTACGGATGAAATAGCCCGCTACATCGCGCCAATTCACAAATTTCGGACGCATCGGTTGCGGCGCGAGAAAGGCGTCGGCGAGGTTGATCGGCGCCGCCGGATCGGGCGCAAACGGCGGTTGGTCGGTGAGGAACCCGGCAAAATGTTGCCCGCCGACGTTCGTGCGCAGCAAATTCCACCGGTGATCGATGACGAAAGCCGGGAACGGTTCATGCTGCGCCAGCATGAAATCGAGCGCCTGGTCGATGATCGCCATGTCGGTGCTGCCCAACGCCGACCGGCGCCAAATCGGCGCGTAACCGGCGGCAAGCAGCAGTGCGTTCTGTTCCCGCAGCGGCAGATCCAGCGCGCCAGCGAGACGCAGCACCATGTCGCGGCTCGGCTTCGTGCGGCCAAGCTCCAGGAAACTGACATGCCGCTGAGACACATCGGCCTCGTGCGCCAGCGTTAGTTGGCTCATGCCGCGATGACGCCGCCAACCGCGCAGCATGGCTGCGAAATCCGGTGTCCTGTCCATGACTACCTGCCGGGTAGTTGATCGATAGTGTTTCGCGGCCACGATGGCGACTTCGGGCTATGGGGTAAAGGAGAATTGCTGTGAAGCCACGATTGGGCGTCGCGATCGGGATATTGTCATGCTGTTGCGGCGCCGGCGCGGCGGTCGCCACGCGTTACCTGATACGCGACAGCGACGCCGTCACATTGGCCGCTATTCGCTTCGGCGGGGGATTTCTCTGTATCGCGCCGCTGGCTCTGCTGCTTCGCGTGCAATGGCCGGCGCGCAGGGATTGGACCGCCGTGGCCGGCCTCGGCTTCCTGTTCTATGGCGTGTTCTTCGTCTTTTATGGCCTAGCACTCGACTTCACGACCGTGTCGCGCGGCACGCTGGCGCTGTCGACCTTGCCGCTAATGACAATGGTGGTCGGCGCCCTGCTCGGCCTGGAACGGCTGAGCCCGCGAAAAATCATCGGCGTGTTCATGGCGGTCGGCGGCGCCTTCATTGCGTTGGCGTCGGGATTGCATGCCGCGCCCGGCGGCGCCTGGCGCGGCGATCTGATCATGGCCGGCGCCACGCTGTGCATGGCCGTCTACAGCGTCTATTCCAGGCCCTATGTCACGCGTTCCAGCCCGCTTGGCGTTTTGACTACAGGCATGGCCGCCGGTGGCATCGCCATGATCGTCGCCAGCGTCGTCTCAGGCGGTGCCGCATCCCTCGGCCATTTCGGCCCAATTCAGTGGCTCGCAGCCTTCTATTTGGCGGCCGGCGGCGGCGCCCTCGCCTTCGCGCTCTGGGTTTTCGCCCTGCAACTGGCGAGCCCGACACAGGTGACCAACACGATGACGATCAATCCGTTCGTGGCGACCTTGCTGGCTGCCGGATTCTTGAACGAACCGATTACTATCGAGGTTGTGATCGGTCTGCTCGCCGTCTTCGCCGGCCTGTGGTTCGCGACGACGGGAAACAAACACCTGGCCGGGCGCGCAAACGCCGATCAATAGGCCCATTCCCGGGGCCGAATGACTTCGACGTGCTGACGGCAATGGCCATCACCTGCTTTGCGCTCTATCTTCGCCCCATCGAGGAGACGGCAGCGGGAGACAGTCATGTCCGTGGATTTGCTGATCAGGGCCGCCGCCGTGGCGGAACTGGCGATCCTCGGCGTGGTGTTCGTCCGGCTGTTCGGCTGGACCCGGATCGGCATTACCGGACTGGTTTTCCTCTATGGCGTGGTCGGATATCTGACTTGTCCGTTGGCCGCCCGGCATCTCGCATCGATGCTCTTGCAATCACCGGCCTTCGTCGCCTGCTTCGGCGTCGGCGGGTTTTTCTGGCTGTTCAGCCGCTGCCTGTTCGACGACGGCTTCCGCCCCAGCGTCGGCCATGGCGCGGTGTTGGCCGCCGCCATTCTGCTCGGTTTCTTAAAACGGCTCGCGCCAACGCTGCCGGCTGAGCTATTCGGCGCGGCGCCCGACTCGCTGGCCGCGTTGCTCTATCAATCCATGCCGCAGCTTGCCAGCCTCGGCTTCGTCATCGCCGCCCTCACCCAACTGCAACTCGGCCGCGCCGGCGATTTGGTCGAGGCCCGGCGCCGGTTTCGCGATTTTCTGGTTGTGATCGCCGGCGCCTACATCATCGTCATCGCCTTGGTCGAGATTTTCCTGCGGCAGACCGTGGCGCCGGCGGCCCTCGAAGTCGTGAACGTTGCTGGTATCATGGTGGTGACGACATTTTTCCTGACTTTTCTATCCATTCACCGCCAGGCTCTCGGTCGCATTACCGAGCGGCCGCCGGCCGCCGCCACCGATCCCGAGCGGCCGCCGGCCGCCGCCACCGATCCCGAGCGGCCGGCACTCCACCAGGCGCTCAATCGGGCCATGGAGGCCGAGCAGGCTTACCGCGACGACGCGCTCACCATCGGCGCGCTGGCCAAGCGCCTCGGCACCCAGGAATACAAGCTGCGCCGCCTAATCAACCAAGACCTCGGCCATCGAAACTTCAACGCATTCGCCAACGGCTATCGCATCGCCGAGGTCCAACGCCGGCTCGGCGAGCCGCAATCGGCCCACCTGCCGATCCTGACCCTGGCCCTGGAGGCCGGCTTCCGCTCAATCGCGCCGTTCAACCGCGCCTTCAAAGACCAGACCGGGATGACTCCGACCGAATACCGGCGCCAAGAATCCGCAACCGTTCGAACATCGGAACCGTAGACAATGTGGACCAGTATCAAGTCAATATCCTCACTGTTATTGAGTTTCGGCATGCTGTTGCTGGGCAACGGCATGGTCGGCACGTTGCTTGGCATCAGAAGCAGGTTGGAAGAATTCTCCACGGAACTGACCGGGGTCATCATGGCCGGATTTTCTGTTGGCCTGTTGCTGGGCGCGCTCTATGCGGTGCGCGTCGTCGCCGCCGTTGGTCACATTCGCGCCTTCGCCGCGTTTGCGTCGATCATGTCTGTTGCCGTTTTGGCCCATGTGATGTTGATCGATCCCGTCACGTGGTTCGTGCTACGCGTGGTTGCCGGGTTTTGTATGGCAGGCATGGTGATGGTCGTCGAAAGTTGGGTTAATGAGCGTGCAACAATCAATACGCGCGGCCAGATATTGTCGCTCTATATGATGACAAACTACATGGGCGCCGGGCTTGGGCAGTTTATGCTGTTGGTCGGCGACCCGGCTCAGTTCCAGCTGTTCATCATTGCGTCGATGATTTATTCCTTCGCCCTGGTTCCTATTTTGCTGACGCGGGCCAGCGCACCCAAGCCCAGTTCGCCACAGCGCATGAAGCTTCGAACGCTTTTTGCCATTTCACCGGTCGGCGTGTTCGGTACCGTCTGCGCCGGCATGGCGAACTCTTCACTGAACGGTATGGGCGCCGTTTTCGCGAAAGAGATCGGGCTTTCCTTAAGCGAAGTTTCGACGTTCATGGCGGCGGCAATCCTGGGCGGCATGGCCTTGCAATTTCCGATCGGGCGGCTTTCGGACAAATTTGATCGTCGGACGGTCTTGATAACCGCAACATTGGCAACAAGCCTGGCGGCCCTTGCCGTGATCTGGGCCATCGGTCAGAGCGTGCCAATTCTATTTGTTACCGCGGCGGCCTATGGTGCGGTTTGTTATACGATCTACCCTCTATCGGCATCGCAGGTGAATGATCTGGCGGCGCCGGACCGACTGGTACAGGTCTCTGCGGGTTTGCTCATTGCTTTTGGGATCGGCGCCAGCATCGGCCCCGTTGTGGCGGCACAGTCGATGGCATTCTTTGGACCGTCAGGATTTTTCCTGTTCATCATCGGCATCAGTGGTGCGCTTATCCTGTTCACGACGATCCGGATCATTCAGCGCCGCCCGGGCGAGAAGGCCAAGGCGCCGTTCATGCCCTTGGGCAGCGTCGGCGTCTCGAGCAAGCAACTGTACACGGCCGCGATCGCCGGTGCCGAGCAGGATGAAACAGACGAAACCGGCCCTTAACAGGAGGCGGATTTTGTAACTTGCGTCACGCCTTCGACGGCGGCCAATTGTAAATACGCTGCAGCGACCGGCCCATCAGGTCCGCACGGTCGCCGTCCGACAGGCGGTCGGTGAGCCGGAACGGTTCGACGCCCTGAGAATACGTCAACAGGTTGACCGCCCGGGTCCAGTCGGTGCCCCACATGCAGCGATCGAAGCCGTAGGCATCGAAAATGCGGCAGAGCGGATCCCAAAGATCATTGTAAGAGAACGGTTCGTGGGACAGCGTGCAGGCGCCGGTAATTTTCACGGCGATGTTTTCGTGCTTCGCCATGGCAAGGAGCTTGGGCAGCTCGGCAAACGGTTCCGGCGGGGCCGGCGGATCGAACGGCTGTTGCAAGCCGAGGTGATCGATGATCAGCCTCGTCTCGGGGTTCTTAGCGGCGAGAGCCGCAACCTGTTCCAGGCGGCCCCAACACAACAAATTGACCGGCAGCGCATGGCGGGCGGCAGCCGCGAGGACGCGGTTGATTCCGGGATCGTCGGGGTCCTCCGACACGCCTCGCGTCATCATGATGCGAACGGCGACCGTGCCGTCCATCGCCGCCCAATCGGCGATCGTGTCCGCAACCGCGGGATCGGCCGGATCCACCGGTTTGATCAAGGCAAACCGGCCGGGATGGGCAGCGCGCACGTCGATCGCGTAACTGGCATCGTATTGGTACATGGTGTAGGGCGAGACCAACAATGCGCCGTCGACGCCGACGTCGTCCATGGCGGCGACCATGTCGTCGCCGGTGACCTCAGGCGGCCCGGCGAGCACCGCGGCCCATGGCCGCGCCGGATGATCCCGTTCGTAACAATGGACCTGAGCGTCAATCACAAGCATGGCTTCCATCCCCCGGCATTTCGGACAGAGTATCCGTTGCCGAGAGCGAAGCCAACGCTCCATATTCCCGGCCGCGTGTGCGGGCGGTCGGCTCTGCCATGCAGGCGCTTTCTCTAAAATGGGCGTTAATCAATTACCTATCGGGTAATTGATTAACGTCGCTTCGGCGGCGAGTATCGCCCTGCAATAGATCCGAGGTCGATACATGTATGAAAAAGCAATTACCGGGCTGATGCTGGTTATCGCGATAATCCATCTGCTGCCGATAACGGGAATTTTCGGTGTCGAGCGACTTGCTTCGCTCTATCAGATCAAAATTACTGACGGCAGTCTGGAAATCCTGATGCGCCACAGGGCCGTGCTGTTTGGAATTCTGGGTGGATTTTTTGCCTACGCGGCGTTTCATCCCGCCGTTCAACCGATAGCGTTTCTGGCGGCGTTTATCAGCGTGGCGTCATTCTTCTATCTGTCTTATTCTGTCGGTGATTTCAATGATGCGATCCGCAAAGTTGTCTATGCGGACATCGTTGCATCCGTTGCACTTTTAGCGGCGATCTTTCTATACGCTCTCAAAAGCTATCGCTGATAAAAAGACGCGCCTGCGCAGTAGCTAACCTAGGCATTATCGAGATAACCCAGCAACGGGACAGACAAAGGGTGAGCGTCAGCCTCGACATCAGGTTTTTTTACCAATATCGACCCTTTGCGGTCACTCCGGCAGCCCTGCTTTGCGAAGTATCTTAAGAGCACGCTGTAGATCTCGCTCATGCGTGTATGGCACATAGGCAGCCCAGGCTTTCAAGGTATAGTGGGGGTTTGTCCGAAGCATCTCGGTGGCCGCCGCTTTTGCTTCTTCGTCCCTGTCAAGGGCCGCGTAGCACACAGCTAAAGACCCGTACAATCCCACAAAGTTTGGATCGATGGCCACACCGCGCTCCGCCACCCTGATACATTGACTGTAATTTCCGACACCCCAATATGCATCAGCAAGCAGTTCTAGGTAATTCGGCGGATGAAATGGATCAAGGCGAACGGCTTGTTGTAGAAGCTCCAGGGCCTCCTCGTACCTACCCGCCAACTTAAGCATGGATCCAAGATTGCTAAGAGTGATGGCGTCGTTTGGCTGCAGAGCGAGCGCCTTATTCGCCGCAGCATTGGCTTTGTCAAACTCGCGACGCCACTGATGGACCACTGCCAATAAAACGTGCGGCGCCGGATCCGACGGGCTGAGCTTGACGGCTTCAGTCCCAAGCTCCAGGGCGCGCGCTAGATTCTGGTCACGCTCCGTCCCCCAGACACGCCATTCATCGAAATAGTAAAACCCTAACAGGCTATAGGCTTCAGTGTAGGCCGGATCGATCTCGATTGCGCGCCTTAGAAGGTCTCGCGCCTCGGCTGCGGCCTTGTAATCGAACCGCGTCAATAACCGTCGTGCTGTGAGCGTAAGGTCATAGGCCTCGACGTTGATTTTCTTCGGCGCCTTGTCCAATTGCTCCTGCTCAGTGTCCGTCAGGTGCAATTCGAGCGCCTGAACAATTCTTTCCGTGATGGTGTTCTGAACGGCGAAAATGTTGTCGAGCTTGCGGTCATAACGCTCCGCCCACACGTGACCGCCGGTTGTTGCATCGATAAGCTGGGCGTTGATCCTAACTTCGTCGCCGGCACGCCGCACGCTGCCCTTCAGCACGTAGCGGACGCCCAGGTCCTCGGCGACCTGCCGGAGCTGCACCTTTTGGCCCTTATAGGAGAAAGACGAATTGCGGGCGATGACAAAGAGGCCGGAGATCTTCGAGAGATCGGTAATCAGGTCCTCCGTCATGCCGTCGGCGAAGTATTCTTGGCTTTGGTCTTCGGACATGTTGCTGAAAGGCAGAACCGCGATGGAAGGCTTGTCGGGGAGCGGAAAGGCCATGTTGGCCACCAAGGCCGGTTCCTCGCGCCGCTCCCAAGGCCGCTGCCAAAGTGCGGACCCGGCCACGATAACCAACAGCGCCAGGCCCGCGGCGACCGCAGGCCATTTCAGGGAACGCTTTGCCGGGACAGGAGCGATTGTACCGCGATCGGCAGCCGGCGCATCCAACTGCACTCGAAAAACCTGCACCGGCTTGGGAATGTTCTTGACCTCCTGCTCGCCGAGGTCTTCGAAGCTCAGATCAACCTTGCCTTCAACCTGGGTATGTACGGGGCGCGAAACACAAATTCCGCCCGGGTCCGCCAAGCCTTCCAGTCGGGCTGCAATGTTCACACCGTCGCCCAGGATATCATCACCGTCGATGATAATGTCGCCGAGGTTGATCCCGATGCGGTAGCGAATGCGCTGGTCGACGGAGAACCGGGCCTCCAGATCAGGCATCACGCGCTGTATCTCGACGGCGCACTGTACGGCATCCACGACGCTGGGGAACTCCACCAGCATACCGTCGCCTGTCGTCTTGACAACACGTCCTCCATACTGCGCTATCTTGGGGTCGATCAGGGCTGTGCGATGGGCCTTCTGGCGCTCGATCGTGCCGGTCTCGTCGGCGGCCATGAGTTTACTATAGCCAACCATATCAGCGGCTAGGATCGCGGCCAGGCGGCGCTCCATCAAAATCCTCCCTGTCAGAAATATTAGACGGGAACGGCGGCAAAATCCATGTGTTGGGATGGCATGTCGTAACTCCGGATTTGTGGAACGATTGTCTGCGACAGACTTTATTGTCGCAATGAAAAAGGTTGGGGGCCAGTATCGGTGACCATTACATAATCGCCCCATCTAAGCCGCGCTTTCGATTCCGACACGCGAAATATCAAGACACAGAGCTCCAATTCACGGCTTAGCGCCGGCCATATTTCGCACAACAAATCGTCCCGGATTTGCCCCTTGCCATTGGCGATCGCCGGCAAGCCCGGATGGATTGAATCGCCTTCGTGGGTAACGGTGCCTTGTGCCGTTCTCCGCTGTCGCCAAATCACGTCCGAAAGCCAAAAGTTCTTACCGCTGATCTCCTCACCGAACAGGAGCAACTGGATTTCCGCGCCGCCCAGCCGGCTTTTCCTGTCCAGCGCAAGATAACCGCCGACACTTTCCGTAGCGCCCGCGGCCAAAAGGCCGTTTGCCAGCCGATCCAAGATCAGGCGGTCGGCAAACGGATACGAAAACACCCCCCAGGCCACATCGGCCCGCCGCCACGTGTGATAGCGAGGATTGGCAAATGTCTGGGCTTTCACCGACCATGCGAGCGACGGCCGGTTTACTATGCCTTGGCTGAAGGTCCGGAAAGCCGCCCGCGCCTCTTCCGATTGACCAAGAACACCCATTGCCGCGGCAAGGACGCCGGAGAAATCAGCCTTGCGTTCCGGCTGCTCCCGTATTGCTTGGCTGATGCGTTCGACGGCTTTGTCGAAATGGCCCAGAGCGAACTCCGACACCCCGATCAAAAAAAGCGGACGGGCGCGAAGCGTCGGGTTTTGCCGCATCGCCTGATTGGCAAACCTAATGCCGTCTTCGGATTGACCCGCGTAGATCATTGCCTCGGCCGTTGCCTCAAGGGCATCGGCATTGTTGGGATTGATATCCAGTGCCTGCTTGGCCTCTGAAATGGCCTTACTATATTGACGCTTGCGCAATGCGAGCCAGGACTGCAGCACGTGCGCATCGGCGTTTGGCCGGGTCATGCCTTGCTCCAACAAGCGCCGGGCCCGGGTAAATCCATCCGCCCAGTGAATGCCGAGCTCGTCGGCATAGGCATGCTCGCCGACGGCCGCTTGATAATAGGCTTTGGCGAGCGCGGTATAAGCGGCGGCAAAACCCGGATCCAGTCTTATTGATTCTTCGAAATGGACCGCCGAGTGAGCATTGCCCGATGGCGTCCGTAGATAATATCGTGACAAACCGCGAAGATAGGCGTCGTACGCCGCCGTGTCAGACGTGCCCGGGCCACTGAATTTCTGGACTTGACCCGGCAACAGCTTCAACGACAAAGCGTCGACGACATTTGCCGCCACCCTGTCTTGAAGCGCGAAGACGTCGCTCAAGTTGCCGTCAAATCGCTCCGCCCAAACGGAGCCATCGGTTAAGGCCTCGATCAGTTGGATGTTGATGCGAACCTGATTGCCGATCCGCCTCACGTTGCCTTGCAGAACGAACTTCACGCCGAGCTCCGCACCGACATCTTTGATTATTGGCGCCTTGCCTTTGTAAGTGAAGGCCGAGTTTCTGGAGATTACGAACAGCCCCGGCAGTTTTGAAAGGGCTGTCGTCAAATCCTCGGTAATGCCGTCGGCGAAATAGTCCTCGCTCGCTTTGTCGGAGAGATTTTCAAACGGCAGGACGACGACGGAGGGCCAGTCACCGGCGTTCGGCGCCGCTCGATCCGTTCCCTCAGGTGCCGACGGCGCATCCGGTTGTCGAAGATAGAGAAAGACAGCAGCCGTTGAAACAGCTGCCAAGCCAACCGCGGCGGCGAACCATATGAAGTGCCGCGGCCTTGCGGGCTTTGGTTCGGCGACCGGTTTGCCAGTGCCGTCATTCTCTTCTAAGACCTCGAAGACATGCACCGGCTCGCGGATGTTTTTGACTTCGCGGTCGCCCAAATCCCGAAACGAAAATTCAACTTTGTTTCTGATTTCGTCAAATACCTTCGCGGAAATGCAAATGCTTCCCGGTTCCGCCAACTGGTGCAGCCGCGCAGCAATGTTGACGTCGTCGCCGAATATGTCGTCGCCGTCAACGATGACGTCGCCGATATTGACGCCGATCCGTAGCGCGAACGCCAGAGCCGGATGAACGGCTCCATTCCATTGGGAAAGCGCCTGCTGCAGTTCCACGGCGAACCTGACGGCGGCGATCACGCTGCCGAACTCCAGCAGAAAACCGTCCCCCATCAGTTTGACCACACGGCCGTTGAATGCGTTTGTTTTCGGTTCGATGAGGTCGGATTGCAGCGATCTAAGCTTGGCCAGAGTGGCGGGTTCGTCGCTAGCCATCATGCGGCTGTAGCCTGCCACGTCGGCGGACAGGATTGTGGTCAGTCTGCGATCGGCACTGACGCGTTCCATAACAAGGCGGACCCTTCAGCGTTGGGACACCAGCCTAGCCCAAATTTGGCCTCGGGTGCAGGCCTAGCCTCCCATCCAGGCCTTGTATCTTTTGCCGATCCCGGCGCCGTGTTTGGCCCACCAATTGGGATTGGATACGACGGTGCGCGGCATGACTTCGGCGCGATTGGGCATATGCGGCAGAATCGCCGCGCCGGAATGATACCAGGGCTCGTTGGCCCGGATGATGTCGAGTGAGGAGCGCCGCAACGGACCATATGTAATCCACTTGGCTTGCGCCGCCAATTGTTCGGACTCCGTCGCGTGAACGAGAAACGCCAGCGCGTCACCGAAGCGTTTCGTGCCCTTAACGATGACAAACCACTCTTCATCTAGAACCTGGCCGTCCCAGATGATCCCAAACGGCGCGCCTTGGCCGAGGATGGCATCGCTGACGCGACCGTTGTAGGCGGTCGACATGACGACCGCGCCGGATTTCACAAACTTGATGGGTTCGGCACCGGAGCCCCAGAACTCCGCCACTGGCCGGATGGTATTGAGTTTCCTGAAGGCGCGATCAATCCCCTCCGACGTGTCCATCACGCGGTACACGCTTTTCGGGTCGACACCGTCCGCAACCAGAGCCATTTCAATATTGGCCTGTGGAAACGCACTGAGTCCGCGCTTTCCCGGATACTTTTCTATGTTGAAAAAATCGGCGATGGTACTAGGCGCGTCGGCCTTATAGCGCGCCTTGTCGTAGAAGATTAGCCAAGACCAAAATATGTTGGGCGCAACGCAGTCGTTGGCCAATGGCACGACCAGATCCTGATCCATCGGCGTACCGTCTGGCGCCGGGGTGAACCGATCACGCGGCAATTTCTCGAAAAGACCTTCGTCGCAACCGATCCGCGCTTCGGCCGGAAACACGTCGACGACATCCCATAGAACGTTGGCCGATTTGACCTGAGCTCGAATTTCATCAAGGCCGCCGTTGTAATCGACCCATCGGACCGTTTTGCCGGTTTTCTTACGCCAGGTCTCGCCATAGGCCTTCTGTTGGCTAATCGTGTAATCGCCGCCCCAAGATACGACGGTGACGTCCGCCGCCTCGGCATCCGCTGTCTGCAATGAAAGTGATACTAAGGCTGTATACGCCCAAACCCTGCATTTCCAACGCATCCCACATCTTCCTTTATTGATAAGGAATTAGGCCAACGAAAGCGATGCGTTTTGTTTCGGCATTCCTCCTATGCCCACGCCCGCAGCCATAGTCCCGAAATTCGACGTCTCAAGTATGTAGAAAACGAACCGCGAAGTCTATCCCGCGACCGGCTAACGATCATGACGCCTAGTAACCTTGGGCGTCACTCAGGCATGCCTGCTTTGCGTAGCGCATCAAGCAAAAGGTCGAGGTCTTCCGGTTCCTTGTAGGGCATCGATCTCGGAACGTCGCGAAGCGTGAAACCGGGGCGCACGTCGATCAGTTTGTCAATCTCGGCTCTTGCCTCCTCCGGCCTATCCACGGCCGTGAGGGTGGCGGCCAACAGCATTCTGGGCGTCAGGGTGTCGGCGAAAGACTTGAGCACGTCGACCAAGCTCCGCTCCGCCGCTTGATAACGCCCAAGAGCAAACTGTGCACGGCCACGCGCGGTCTCGTAGAAAGCCGGGTGATGCGGGCTTAGGCGGATCGCTGTCTCGATTTCAGCCAAACCCTCCTCGGCACGCCCCGATAGAGTGAGCGCTTCACCCAAGTTCACGTGGCCGGTGGCAAAATTCGGGTTGAGGTCGATGCTCTTCCGCAGGCTGTCCAAGCCGCGGTCGTGAAGGCCTTCATAGACTTCGGCAAAGCCGAGTACCTGATGGGCGGCGTAGGATCGATTATCCAGTTTGACCGCCTCACGCGCCAAGGCATGCGCCGTGCCGAATCCGCCAGCGACATCGTCTACCCAAAGTTGCCGGGCCGCCAAAACGTGGGTCCAAGCAAGAAGCACAAACGCTTCCGCCGAGTCCGGCGCCAAAACTTTGGCTTGCGTCGCGAGCCGGCGGGCCTCGAGGTTTTCCGCGGTCGTAAACCGGTGGAGATGGGACCAGGCCTGCAAAGTCAGGTCGTAGGCGTCAATGTCGGACGGTTTCTTGCGGATCGCTTGTGCCCAACTGATATCGCGCATTTTGGCACCGAGCGCGCCGGCGATGCTGCGGGTGATGTCGTCCTGAAGATCGAAAATGTCCTCAATTTCGCGGTCATAGCGTTCGGCCCAGAGATGGTTCCCGGTCGCCCCGTCGATCAGCTGCGCGGTGACCCGGACGCGTTGGCCGGCCCGGCGAATGCTGCCTTCCAGGACATAGTGCACCCCAAGATCCCGCGCGACGTCGGTCGGGTCGGCCGGCCCGCCTTTATAGACGGCGGTCGAGTTGCGGGCGATGACGTGAAACTCGGCGAAGCGCGATAGCTCGGTGATGATGTCTTCGGTGACGCCGTCGGAGAAATATTCTTGCTCCGGATCGCCGGACATGTTCTCCAACGGCAGCACGGCGATGGACGGCTTGTCGGGCAGCGCCGGTGGCGCCTTCACCGCCTGCGCGGCCGGCGCATCGACCGTGCTTGGCGACCAACGCCAGACCTGAACCGGGCGCGCGATGTTCTTGAATTCCTGCGCGCCGTCGTCGGCAAAACTTTCCGCCAGTTTGCCGGCAATTTGCTCATGGATATTGCCCGACACTGCCAGACCGCCCGGTGCGGCGACTTCCTGCAAGCGCGCGGCGACGTTGACGCCGTCACCGAAAATGTCGTCGTCGGCGACGATCACCTCGCCGATGTTGACGCCGATGCGGAGCAGCATGCGGCGGTCTTCGGGCAGGTCTGCGTTGCGATCAGCCATCCCGCGCTGCACGGCGATGACGGATTCAACGGCCGCCACCGCGCTCGCATATTCGACCAGAATGCTGTCGCCGGCCGTGCCGACCACGCGGCCACCGAAGGCCTCGATCGTCGGGTTCCACAATTCGGCCCGGTGGCGCTGCATCATCGCCAAGGTGCCCGCCTCGTCCGCGCCCATGAGGCGCGAATAACCGACCACGTCGGCGGAAACGATGGCGGCCAATCGGCGTTGTGTGCCCGTTGTCATAAACAGAGTTTAGCCGAGGCAATGGCGATCAGGAACAGCGACGTGAGTCATTCACTAACCCGGCGAGTAGCCTCGCCAAGGTATCGGCCGCGCGCCTTGGGGCAAATTCCAGATAGAGGTAGGGGTCGATCAATTCCAGCTCCATCAGCACGAAGCCGTCCGGGCGAACAATGCCGTCCACGCGCGCATACAGCGGATGTCCCGGCACGCAAGTCAGGAATTGCTTGGCGTCCGCGACCACGTCATCGGAGACCGCGGCGGCCTCTACCTTTACGCCGAACTGTCGGTTGGCGCGCCACTCCGCTTGGGCGGGAATGCGTCTCACCGCATGGGAGAATTCACCAGCGAAAAAAGTCACCGTGGTCTCACTGAAGGTCTCGATATCCGGCTGGAACGCCTGCACCAACGCCTCTTGCCCCGGAAAGGACAAAACGGGCCACCGGTCTCTCTCATCGACCTCAAGCTTAACGAGGCCGTGACCGTCCTGCCCGCTCACGGGTTTGACCACGACAGAGCCCCATTCTCTTTGGAGCATCAAGCGCTCGACCTTGCCGCCGTCCACTTGGTCGAGGTGGATAGTCGGCGGCACCGACAGCCCGGCCCGCTGCAATTCAAGCAGATAGGTCTTGCGGAAATTCCATCTGAGAATCTCTGGGTGATTGATCAATCTGCCGCCGGCCGTTTCAACCGCGTCGACCCAGTCGATAAAGTGTGCCAAGGCACCGTGGTGATCCCAAAAACAGAGCGGCAGAACGAGCTCGGCGGCGGCGAAGTCACCCACGGACGTCGTTCGCCAGGCTTTGTGTTCGGCGTCCAGGCCGCGCGACTGCAGCGCTTTCAGCAACAAGTCGATGCTGGGTGTCGGATGATCCAACTGGTCACAGGTGGCGACGAGGATCATGGTCTCGACCCAGCGCCGATCAGACTCGCAAGCCGTGATCGTCGAGGACGGCTTTGAGGGCTTCCGCGCTCTCAAACAGATGGGTGATCAGCCCGGCCGTTCGGGCGCCCTCGAGATAGTCCAGCGTGTCATCGATAAAGAGCGTGCGCGCCGGATCGGCGCCCAGGCGCTCGGCCACGGCGAGAAAGGCCGCCGGGTTCGGCTTGGCCAGGCCGAGCACACCGGAAAAATAGATGTGCTCGCCAAACAGTTCGGTGATATCCGGCAGGATCCGGTCGATGCCCTGCGCCAGAAACGGGCCGTTGTTGGTCAGCAACGCGCGCTTGACTTGGCCCTCCAGCGCACGCGCGAGGTCCAGCACATCCTCCTTGCGTCGCATCGATCCGATGCGGGCCGACAGCAGCGCCTCATAGGACAGATCGGCCTCGAGCTTCTCGTTGGTCAGCCGGCAATACTCGTCCAAGTCATAGCGCCCTTCATCCGCTTCCTCATCAAAGCCGGAGGTCCAGATCCGCTGCTCGATCAGCGCCGGTTCAAAGCCGCATAACTCGGACAATAGCCGCAGGCGGAGGGCAAAATCGTAGTCGCACAACACCTCGTCCAGATCGAAAATCACCGCTTCCAGCTTAGATGCCAAAGTCAACTCCCACAAAACACCGGTACCAACCCAACTGTCATTCGCTGGGTGGCCGCAGTATCAGGCCGCAAAATAGTCAGTCGAGATTTCGATGGCAATCCTGACGGCAGCGTCGGTGACCCGCTAAAGCGGCTCCGTGCCGCCCTCGCCGCCGAGCTTCTTCAAATCGTCGTTGATGGTCAGCCAACCGGCACGGCAATCGTAGTAGAAGTGTACATCCACCGCGCGGTCGATGTTGCCACGCAGGTTGGCCAGGGTGACTTCGATGACGTTTTCATGGTGGTCGCCGTTGCAAAACATAGAGCTGCCGCAGCGCCCGCAGAAGCTTCGTGTCGTGTGGGCCGAACTCCTGTAATGCACGACGTCTGCCGCGCCCGCGGTGATGCGAAAACCGTCTTCGCGGACACCGACCCAGGTCACAAAACCGGCGCCATGGGCACGCTGACACATGGTGCAGTGGCAATGCCCGGCGAACAAAGTCGGCAGCTCGAAGGCGAATGACACAGCGCCGCAAAGGCAGCTGCCGGTGACGGTTTGCGTGTTCATGGGATTGACCTTTCGTCCGGGATCAACGTGTAAAACCCTCCTCAGGGGCGGTCGCCGTAATCGACGTCAGCCCGCGTGCCTGGTCGAGCCCGCAAGCCAGGATCATCGACCGGGAAACAGCATTATCCACCGCCACATGTTCCGTCGCGACGCGCCACCCGAACCGCCTTTGGCTTTCCACCAGCGCCAGCGCGTTGATGAGCTTGCCAAGGCCGCGACCGCGGTTCTCGTCGGACACCGAGACCATACCGGCAAAAACATGCCCGCCCAAACGACTGTCGCGATGATACCGGTCGGCAACGGACGCCGTCGCGACCAGTTTGCCTTGATCGTCCCGAATGCAGGCGGTGAGCACAGGCAGGAACTCGGACCGCATGTAATACGCAGGATAGGGAGAAACACCGGTCTCCGCGTTCAAAGCCTGGACCTCGGTAATTTGCCGCTCGTCGGGACAATCGTGCATACTTGCCCGCCATCCGGCGGGCAGTCCGACCGCATCGATCACGGTTGCGCAGGCGCTAAGAACCCGGGCCGCATCGCCCAAAAGCGCATCAAAGACCGACGTCTCCCAGCGCGCCCCGAGCTGGTCTTTGATCATGCAAATGGTGTCGTCCGGCGAAACCACCGGAAACCCGACGAGACCGTCCTCCTCCGCCAGTTCCCTCACCTTGCCCCAACCGGTTTTCTCCGGATCGAGGAAATGCATGATACGCGCACCATTTACCAAATGCTGCGAGCGATCGATTTCAGGCTGCCGATCGCGAAGCCGCCTCTGCAAGGCGATCGACCTATCCGTCCCCATAAATTCCGGCATGACTGCCCTGGTGCTTGGTTCAGATCTTGGTCGCGAACCATAGACGGGCCTGTGGCAGCCTGTCGAGTTTGGCCACACCGGAAACAAAGGTCGACGTCGCGATGTAATCGATACTTAGGGCGAACGCTGTGCCGCGCCTGCCAATGTCAGCCCGAGCCATCCGGCAATTTGCCTTCCTCGATCCAGGTGCGAAGACGCACAGCCATATCGTGTGCCTTTTGAATGGCGCCTTGCTGAATAAACCACGTCGGCACGATGCCACCGACTTCCACATAAGACTCATAGGTCAGCAACTTTACGCCGGGCTGCGGCGTGTCGCGAATCTCCCAGCTGCCCTCGATCCGCTCTAGATCTCCGGACAGGCGTTTCCAGGTGAGCCGGGTTCCGGGTTGCGCGTAATCGCGATAAAGTACGTAGTGAAGATCCGTTACGACGGCGTCGACCCAGAATTCCACCTTCGCGCCAGACGGGGCTTGCTCAAGAACCCGCATTTTTTCGATTCCCAAGAAAATTTCGTCGAAGCGCTCATAGTCCACCAGCGCCGCCCAAATGTTTTCGTTTGGCGCCGCCACGGCGAAGGCGACGCGCACGCCGCGAATGCCTTCGGCATTCTTTACCGCTTCTACAACAACTTCCCGATCAAGAATCCGATCCCAATCGACGTCCGCCTGGACGGGTGAATCGAGCAGAATGAATAGGAACATCAGCCCCAGTGCGTACGACAGCTTCGCCTTCCAGCCAAACACAATGGCTCCTCCCCAGCGGTCGGACGCGCTCAACAAACCCGGCCCAGGTGCTTCTTAAGCCTTAAAATTCTTGATGACTTCAAGAATGTTCTCCAACAGTTCTTGATTCTTTATAAACCTGCCGAAAAGGGGCGTGAGCAGCAGGACGTTGTTCAGTCCGAACAGGCGCCGTGTCCGCATATCCACTGGCCATGTGGGCATTCTTTCGATCGACCGGAACTGTTCCGTGATATAGGTCAGCTGCTCCCGCAGTTCTTTTTTCTCTTCGGTCGATGACCCGTCCATGAGTTTGCGTTGGATCTCAATGATTTTGACGCATAGCCTGTCCGCCTCTGTTTGAAGATCCTGTTTCCTCGTCTTCATGCTCTTATGGAAAGACCAAAGCGGCACCAGAAATGCGAAAACTTCGATGGCAATGGCGACGGCCAAAAGACCGACAAAGGATTCTCTCCAATACGCATAATCGTGGGGCCAGATCGGAATCAAAAACCACCAGACGGCCAAGAAAACAGCCGGAATAGCCACCACCATGGCCTGAAAGAAATAGAAATCTCCAACCGGTTTTAATCCCGCCGCACCGTCAACATGGCCTGGGGTCACGGTTACCTTGATACCGCATTTGGTTAGGATCGAACCGAGTTGCCCGTACCCTGCCATGCGGCCCAAAAAGGTGCCGGCGACGTACGCACCCACAACGACCCCAATGGTCAGCGCAATGCGCTCCATCGAAAATTGGTTCCAAAACGCGATCACAAATGCGATCAGAATGGCGACCGCCGTTACCAGCGCAACAACCCGAGACCAAATGCCCGCCCGTCGTTCAAGCATTTTTCCGAAGCCGTCCAACGTCTCTTCCAAAACCGCGTCCTGGCCGACCGTGAATGCGCCCCGGTATGTCAGACGCGCCATCGTTTTATGCAGCCGGCCCGGCAGACCTGCCACCAGCCAGAGCCCGACCATGAAGGCGGCCACGCCGGATAGAAGCATGACGTCCCATTCGCCATAGTTCGAGCCGACCCTCCAGAATTCCCACAGGCTGTAGGATACGAAAAACAAACCGAGCAAAATCAACGTAACGCGCTTGCAACGCGGCCCACAGATTGGTGCCCGGCCAAGCAGTTTCAGCATCGCAGGTTCAATATGCGTCGTATCTGTGGCCACCCTCCTGCCCCTTTATCGCTGGGATATTTGATGTAAAGCCCTTCGATGAAATTGATTGTGTCCGGAACGCGCCCAACGTGCGATCGGCCGCCGCCTTGGCTCATAGACGTCATCCGCCGATCAGCAAGGCCGCGTTGACGTCCTTAGCCGACGAGCGCTGCCTTTTGGATTGTTTTCATAATCCGTCCATCCCTGATTTTTGGCGGGACACTTGTATGCCAAACACTAATGGAAGGAATTTACGCGCCCAATAATTGCTCGACGATATACCATTTCATGATATTAACTACCATTAATAGAGTCAATTCTGCATTTTGATCGCATTGATATTGAAAGCGATTGTAGCCGTGACGCTGACAGCAGGGTCTACGGCAATTGCCTTAGCGCATCTTCGATGAAATCCATACGGTCCTTGCCCCAGAACAGCTCGCCGTTGACGATGAACGACGGCGCGCCGAACACGCCCCGCTCCAACCCGGCATTGGTCGCGTCAATCAGCGCCTGGCGTACCGGTTCGCTCTCGCAGGCCGCCTCGAATGCCACGGCGTCGATACCCAGCCCAGTCGCCACATCACGAAGACCGTCATAGTCGGCAATCGAGGCATCGTTCTCCTCCCAGTACCGGCGGAAGATTTCCTCGATGAATAGCTGTTCTTTACCCCATTGCCGCATGGCGACGGCGCCCCGGAGGGCGCGACTGGTTTTGATCGGAAAGACGTCAGGGAGCCGGAACCCGAGCCCGTATTTCTCCGCCCAACGCTCCAGGTCGCGCCGGCGGTTGGCGTGTTTGGCCGGCGGCTCTTCCGCCAGCACATAATTGTGGTGCCGGAACACGTAGCCGAGGTTGAATGGATGCATCACGAGCGCGGCGCCCTGGGCCTCGGCAATCGGTCGGATCAGCTTCAGCGCAAAATACGTATTGGTACTGCCGATATCCCAATAGAAATCAATCGTCTTTGCCATGATCCGAGCCAATTATAGCCGACACTCTATCCAGGAACCGCTTTGGCAAAACGATGTGACCAATTTCTTCCTAAGTCTCAAAATCTGGCTCTTCGCGCCTGACCTGGCGCAGTTTCGCTTCCCACAGCAAGTCACGTGCTGGCGCGGCGGCATTGCCGCTGGCAAACATTTTCCTGGTTTTCTCCATGACTTCATCCGAGATCGGAATAAGTTCCGTGCCTTGCCCTTGAGACGCAACCTGCATCTCGCAACTGCGCTGCAAATTGTAGAGCGCGTAAAAAGCTTTCGACACTGTGGCACCGACGGCGAGCAGACCGTGATTGCGCAAAATCATGTATTGCTTGTCGCCGAGGTCATTCTGCAAGCTCGGCGCCTCCGCCGGATCCAGCACCACGCCCTGATAATCGTGATAGGCCAGCGATCCGGCGACGATCATTGACTGCTGGGAAATGTTCAAGAGTCCAGCTTTCTGGCTCGCAACCGCCGTACCTGCGACGGTATGCACATGGGCGACGCAATTCACATCCAGCCTAGCCTGAAGAATGGCGCCATGTATGACATTGGCTTCCGGGCTGATCTCATAGTCGCTCGGCATGAGTTTTCCGCCGTCGAAATCCACTTTCAGCAGACTTGACGCCGTAATCTCGGAGAACAACAGACCATAGGGATTGACCAGATAGGCAATTTCGCCGGGCAGGCGCGCAGAAATGTGGGCCAGCAAAAGATCGTCCCAACCATAGCTCGCCACGATCCGGAAGAATGCCGCGAGATCCACGCGCGCCCGCCATTCGTCCGAACTCACTTGCTGTTGGCATGTACTTATCTGCTGATTGACCGTCATCGCTGTTCCCTAATTCCCTTCAGACCGAGCCCGAATTGTGTTCTTGCGAGCGGTGAATTCAACCGCGTCGCCGGGCATGACACAACCTCAGAACAATCACCATGCCGCGGCGCGATAATGGGTGCAATATAGAACCCTGAAATCGCGCCGCTGGCGATAGGCCAAGGTGCCGGCACGGCAGGAAGCGGCGAAGAGGCGATACGGTTCGACGGGTACAAGGGCTTGAGCACTAAAAGATCCACCTTCTGGAAGATCGCCGGGGCCGGCGCGACTTTTCAGGCCGGCTCTTCAGCAGTCGATTCGGCGACCATTGTTGCGAGCCTGGTCTACCAGCTTACCGGCAGCGTTTTTGCCGTCGGTGCGGCAAGTGCGGTGTTGCGGCTTGGCTGGCTGTTGCCGCAAATCGTGATCGGCTTCTTGGCGCAACGCGCCGAGCGTCGCATGCCGTTCTACATCGTCGGCGCGTTCGGCCGGGCGATCTGCCTGGCCCTGATCGCGGTGCTGCTCGCCGCGGCCGCCGGCTTGCCGCCGGGATGGGTGGCAGCCGGGTTCTTGGGGTTCTGGACGCTGTACGCGTTTATCAGCGGCATCGTCGCGGTCCCTTATAACGATATCGTCGGGCGCTCGATCCCATCCGCTTCGCGAAGCCGCATGCTGGCACTCAGGTTCTTTGGCGGCGGCGTGCTGGCGCTCGCGGTCGCCGCGATCGTTCACCGCCTGCTTGCCAGCGGAGATTTGTTCACCGCGCACGCTTGGATCTTCGCCCTGGCATCCGCGCTGATGCTGGTGTCGTCGGTAACCTTCGTCTCTGCCGGCGAACCGAAAACCGCGCAATCATCGGCTTCGGCGTTTGCCTCTTTTGCGGACTTTATGGCGGGCGGATGGACCGTCCTGCGAACCGACGACCGGTTCCGGCTTTTTCTGTTCACGCAATGGCTCGGCGGCGCCACGCTCATGGCCTTGCCGTTTTACGTGGTCGCGGCTTCGGGCTTGGGCCTCAGATCCGCGGACGTTGCCATTTTGCTCGGCGCCCAGATCGTCGGATCGCTCGCCTCCAATTACGCGTGGGGCCGCGTCGGCGACCGGTTGGGCAAGCGCCGCCTGTTGGAGGTGGTCGGCATTCTCCGGCTCGCGCCGCCGCTTGGCGCCCTCGTCCTGCTCGGGGTCACTGATGATGGCAGCGCCTGGAGCCTGTTTGGCTTTGCCGTGGTTTTTGTTCTGATCGGCGCGCTGGTCAACGGCATGACGATCGCCTATCTCGGCTATCTGATGGAGATCTCGCCGGACGACCGCCGCCCGGCCTACTCCGCCTATTTCAACGCGCTGGCTTCGCCGGCGGCCTTGTTACCCCTCGTCGGCGCCGTCCTTGTCGAATTAATCTCGCTTTGGGCCGTCTTCGTCGTCGCGCTCGCGGCGGCTATTGTCCAACTCCACCTCATCCGAAAGCTGGCGACAAAGGAACGCGATTGATGGCGATCAGGTTGCGGCGGGTGATAAGGCGGGCATGGCTTCCCGTGGTTGTTCGCGCATGGCCGCTTGCCCGGCTCTGGTATCGCGCGTGGGGCTTGCCGCTCGAAGGAGAGCCCGGCGACGTGATCGTGTATTTTGCCTACGGTTCGAACATGCATGACAGCGCGTTCTTGGAGCGGCGCCGGATGCGGCCCTCGGATTGGCGCGTGGGTAGGATCAAGCATTATCGGCTGCGATTTAACCTCGATGGTCGGCCCCCTGGTCGGTCGGCACCGGCCAACATCAGCTCGGCAGAAGGTGCGGAGGTCTGGGGTGTGCTTTACCGCATCACCCGGCGTGAGCTCGTCCGCCTCAACGCATCCGAAGGGGTTCCGGGCTGGCGCTACCGTCCAGTGTGGTTAGACGCGGAAGATAAGCAAGGAATCGGCTTCACGGCCGTCACATACATTGCCGATGGCGATGAGCGAGACGGGAAACCGTCGCTTCGTTACATCACCCTTCTAAGAGAAGGCGCGACGGCACACGGTTTGCCGGCCAAATGGATCGCATTTCTCGAAGGCGTCGAACACGCGCAATGAGTCCGATGCAGGAAACCCCCGCATAAACCGCAAAAACCGGCGCGATTTCGAAATCGATCAGGTTTTTTTCGGTTTCGATGAGACCGGTTCGGCCGATCGGCTTAGGTCTGGGGGGAGATTTCGAACCTGACCGGAGCCATCACCATCATGACCGACACCTGCTCGACCCCAACCGCCGCCCACCGGTTCAAGAGACCAACGTGGATAGCCACCCAAAGCCGGTGCCCGAGCGGCCTGCTTGGCCACCTGATCGCGGCGATCATGGCGCGGGAGACGGCGCCGGCGAACCAGGAGACGCTCAACCGCCTCGGCCTCGCGCCGGGCCAGCAGGTCTTGGAAATCGGCTTCGGCCATGGCCGGACCGTCGACCAGGCGGCTGCCGGGATCGGCGACGGCACGGTCGCCGGCGTTGACACCTCGCCAACCATGGTCCGCCATGCCAGCCGGCGAAACCGGGCGCACATCAAAAACGGCCGGGTCCAGCTGCATTTGACCGACGGCGCGGCCCTGCCCTTCGCGGCCGATCGCTTCGACCGGATCTTCGCCGTTCATACGGTCTATTTCTGGCCCGATCCGATCGCTCAATTCGCTGAAATCCGGCGCACGCTCTGTCCCGGCGGCCGCTTCGTGCTTTGCTTTCGGCCGGGCGAAGATCCAGGCTTCGCCGCCGCCTTCCCCGCTGAAATCTATCACATCCGACCGGCCTCCGAGATCGCCGGCTTGATGACCCAATCGGGCCTCAGGGTGATCGATCGCACCGTAGAATATCGCGGTACGGGACAAATCGCCTGGCTCACCGCCACCAAAGACTAACCGGATAGGAGACCCGCCATGTGCCTCGCCGCCATCTTCGCCTTGATCACCAGCTGGTGGCCGGCCGCCGCCGGCGCCCTTGGCCTCAGCGCGCTCGCCGCCGCCTATCGCCGGCGGCGGCGCCGGTAAACCGGCGATGCCTCGAGCAACAACACGACGCCGGCCACGGTCAGCACCGGCGCCACGGCGAGCAGCATCAGCGTGGTCGTCGGAATGGAAATGGCCGCGCCCGGTATCGGTGCCGGCCGGCGCAGCCCGAACTGGGTCAACACCAAGGCCAGGCCAAAACACAATGCCGACGCCAGCGCCGGCAACCATATCGCTGTTTGCACCGCGTTTTCCTATTCGTCGACGGAGGCCGCCGCCACGGTGACGGAATAAATGCCCGCGGCGATCACCAAACCGGCACCGGCAATCGTCCAAAAGTCTGGCAAATCGTCAAACACCAGGAAGCCCATCAGTGTCGCCCATACGGCCAGCGCATAGCTGAATGGCTGCACCGTGGCGACCGGCGCCAGTTGGATCGAGCGGATCAAAATGACATGCGCGGCGCTGCCGAGGCCGCCAAGGATCACCAACCAAACCCATTCGGCCGCCGTCGGCGGGCGCCAGTCCAACGGCGCCAGGATAGCGAATACGACGATGCCGACTAGGGCGGTATAGAGCACCGTGGTCTCGGCGCTATCGCGGGCGCCGACCCAACGGACGATGACTTGATAACCGGCCCAAAGCAAAGCGCCCACCAAGGGAATGGCGGCCGGCCAATCGAGGGAGACCATGCCCGGCCGCACGATGATCAGGACACCGATGAATGCCGCGCCGACGGCAAGCCAGCGCTTCAACCCGACCGGTTCGCCAAGAAACAATCCGGCCAAGACCACGGCCATGATCGGCGCCGCGGCGGCCACGGCATGCACATCGGCAAGCGGCAAATACCGGAACGCGGCCACGAACACGGACACTTCCGCCAATAGAATGCCGGCACGAAAGACCTGTATCCAGGGGTGACGGGAGCGCAGCGCGTGGCGGACACCGCGGTGCCGGCAAAGCGCCACCGCCAGCATGGTAAAAATCACATAGCGGACCAGCATGATCTGCGGAATGGCAAAAGAATGGGCAAGATGCTTGGAAATTGCGTCCATGCAGGCAAGCAGCATCGTCGCCGCCAGCATCAGCCCAATGCCGAGATAGGGCCGTTGTTCCATCCGTCCGCTCGCCCGCCGATCGTGGTTGCGGCCGGCACCCTACACCGACGCCGGCCGGCACGCATCCGGCACGCATCCGGCACGCCGTTTCGACAAATTCCGGCGGCTTTATCCGTTCTCTTTCTTGGCCGCCAGGCGCAGCGGCAAAATTTTGCCCCGCGAGCTTGTCACCGGCACTTGGCGCAGAATGCGGAACGTGCCCGCATCCTTCCAGACGCCCGCCATGAAACGCTTGTTGCGCGATCCGCTGGCAAGGGCGGTGGTCAGAAAGTCGAGCACCTCGGCATCATCGATCGGGCCGATGCTTGGATCAATCAACAGGCTGAGGTAGCTTTTGCCGCCGTCGCCTTCTTCTTCCACCAGTTGGTAATCACCGGCGCCGCCGCCGAACCGGTCGGGCAAGACGGTTTCAAGCAAGTCGTAGAGTTCGTCGATCGAAAACGCCAGGCCCTCGCTGGTCAGTTTCTCGAAGCTGCCGACGTTATGAACATGTTGGGTCAAGCCGGCCTCATGCATCGGGCAGCCGCAATTTCGTTCAGACAAGACCGCCTGGTCGCCGTTGGAAACATTGATCTCGAGTTGGGGCGCTGAGGGATAGAGCGTGGTGAACAGCAAGGGATGTATGTCTTCGCCGCCGGCGTCAACGATCGGCTCCGGATGCTCGATTAGCGCCATGCTGTGGCGCGACAAATGCATCTCGTCATCGTAGGCGGGCCGGGCACAGCCAAAAGCGACCATGCCGAGGGGCGCGTAGCCCCAGGCTACGGCCACCGCCCCGCCGGCGCTCTCGATGGTGCGCCGTTTCGCCGTCGTTGTCGGTTCACCGGAGGCAATGAACGTACAGCCCTCGAGCGAGGCGCCGATCTCATTGGCAATACGCGCGATGCGGACCGCGTTGCTGGCAACCGTCCGAATGCAAGTGGCGCGGCCTTCTTGCCGGCTTTTTTCGACCCACCGCACGATCCGATCGAGGTGTTCCGCCGTGATCATTTCGGGCCAAGCGAAGCCCGGGCCGAACCAGCGGGCCGCCAGCGCGATTTCGTGCGTGGTAAGACGGAAATAAAGGCTTTCGAGCCAATTGTTGGCCGGCGTCGGCCGCACAAAACAGCGATCGACTGGAATACCCAATCGCGCGGCTATCGTCGCAAACCTGATCCCTGCGGTGAACTGGAACGGCTCAAAGGCTGCAACGCGGCTCGTGTAGAGGTTGTGCGCATCGAGGAAAGGCGCGGTCACCAGCGCTTCCAGACGCCACCACTCAAAGGAACTAACGCTGGCGCTTGGCCGGCCGGTGCTGCCGCTGCTTGTCGTGACGCCACTCGTGGCGCCAGATTGTCGGGGCGGCGCCAGGTCACCCGCCTGGACGCGGAACGAAAGGCCGCCGCGTTTGACGTCTTGGCGGCCCTTATATTCCGCCGGCGTGAGATAGACGCCCGCCCGCGCCAACTGTTTCAGCGTCTCCTCCAAGCCGGACTTGTCGAGCGCCGATGCGACGTCACCGAACGCGCAGCCGGCATGATCCAGCAGCTTCTTGTAGGGACTTTCCGGCACGCTAAAAACGCAATCTCGGACGAGGTCCAAAAAGCGCTGCTCTCGAGTCTCCAACGCCTGCTGTAACTCGGCTTTGACTTCGTCGAGCGACAGCCGCTCGCGCACAAATGTGCGCACGGAAAACGGCAACGTAAGCGGCAACAGAAGCATCTGCTGAACATGGCGGTCGCCAAGTTCCGATACCGCGCTCCGTAAGGTCGAACCGATCGGCATGTATTGGACCTTTTCGTCGAGACACCGTGCCTATTTGATTAGCCTCGATGACTTAGGGCAAGTGTCTGAAAGACAATTTACCTCTATTCGGCCTGAAAATCAGACCGTGCCGATTCTTTACTGACGCCTTGATTGATTCTGCCCGAGATTTCCGATGTGGAATCCTCTCAGCAAATTGTGGAAGTCTCGACATTGCATCAGGATCAGGATTCGTTTTGGGTACGGTTCTGGTTCAGGTTCAGGATTTGCCGAACCGTCGGGTAAACGGTTGGCTTAACGGTTTGCCAAACGGACCGCGGTCATTGCTCCTCCGCCGCGATGCGGACTATGCTTTGGCGGAGTGTGGCGTAGTGTCGGGCGTGGTTCGAATGAAAATACCGGTGGTATCCAAAAATACGGCAATATCGGCCGTTCTGGTTGTCGTGTTAATCGGTTTCGGCTTCTTCGCCGGATACCTAGCACATCAACAGCGCGTCTTTCCCCTTATGACCTTCGTCAAACGCATGCTGCATGAGGCCGGTTATTTGGAAACAGCCCGGCGCGTCAGGGATCAGGGGCTCGGTACGATCGCGCCGAAAACGACGAACATTTCCGTCGAGTCGGGCTACTACGCGTTCGAAGGAACGATCCATAAGCTGCCCATATCCGAAGCAACGAGTTACGGCGGCATTGCCCCATTCGATGGCGGTATAATCTTCGTCGACGGGGACGGGTTGGCATGGTTTTTCAACAACGGCGCATTCAGCCAGATCGGCACGAAGCCGGTACCCAACAACAAACGGGCCTTTCTGGAGAAGGCCGAGACTATAGACATCAATGAACACCAATTCGCTGTTAAAGACGTCGCGATCATCAACCGCTCGGAAATTTTCGCCTCAGCCGTCGACTACGACCCGGAGGGCGATTGCGTCCGGTTGTCGGTCTTTCGCGCGCCGATCATGCAGCATGGCTCCGTGCCCGAGATCGCCGGAGATTGGGCAAGAGTATTTCGCAGCAGCCCCTGTCTGGTGTTGGGAGAATACGAAACCCTGTTCCCGCATCTGCTCATGGCCGGCGGCCGGATCATTCAGAAATCGGACAGCAAAATTCTGTTCTCCGTCGGCACCATGCTCGGTTTGTGGGAGGCCGGACCGGATCTGGCCCAAGATCCCACGGCGCATTACGGCAAGATCATCAAACTCGACCTCGACACGCTTGAATCAGAAACCTTCTCGACAGGCGTCCGCAATCCGCAAGGGTTGCTGCGGACCCGTGACGGCCGTGTCTTCGAGACCGAGCACGGCCCGCAAGGCGGTGACGAATTGAACGTGATCCTCGAAGGGCGCAATTACGGTTGGCCGGCGGCGACGTTCGGCACCGATTACAACGAATTAATTTGGCCGCTCGAACAGCCGGCAGATACGCTTGGTGCGTATGAGGCGCCACTATTCTCGTGGCAGCCGTCGATCGCGCCGTCGCAGCTGGTGGAGGTTACCTCAGACGACCTCCCGCGCTGGCGCGGAGATCTATTGGTTTCCACCCTCCGCCACGAATCCTTGTACAGAGTGAAACTGGTCGGCCGGGTGCCGATCCTGGTAGAGCCGATCTATGTCGGAATGCGCATTCGCGACATTATCCCATACCGCGGCGGGTTCGCACTTCAGACCGACGTCACCAATGAGCTGGTGTTGCTCAAACGCGTGCACGACTAACCCAGCGCAAACCCTTCATAGCCGTTGGCGGCGACGGCCTCGCATTTTTGCACATAGAGCGGGAAGCCGCCGAGATAGGGCATGAACACCCGCGGTTTGCCGGCGATGTTGGCGCCGTTGTACCAAGATTCCGTGGTTGACCGGAGCGAGGCCTCGACGAAGGTGTTGTTGTGGGCAATCCAGTCGTCCTCGGCCGTCGTCCGCGCTTCGATCACGGCCCGGCCGTTGTCGCGCAGATAGCCCAGACAATCGGCGACCCAGTCCACATGCTGTTCGATCGACGGCAGCATGTTGGTCAGGACCGAGGGGCTGCCGGGACCGGTGATGGTGAACAGGTTGGGAAAGCCGGCCATGGCGAGGCCGAGATAGGTGCGCGGACCGTCCGCCCATTTGTCGGCCAACGCCAGGCCGCCGCGGCCGCGAATGTCGATCTTGAGTAAGGCGCCGGTCATGGCGTCAAAACCGGTGGCGAAGACGATGGCGTCGAGATCGAAGTCCTGGCCCCTGGCGCGGATGCCGGTCGCAGTGATCGCTTCGATCGGCTGGTCGCGGACATCGACGAGGGCGACGTTCGGGCGGTTGTAAGTCGCGTAATAGCCGGTGTCGACGCAAAGCCGTTTGGCGCCGATGATGTTGCCGGGCAACAAGGCCTCCGCGACCGCCGGATCATCGACGATCTCGCGGATCTTGGCACGGGTGAACTCGGCGGCGGTGTCGTTGGAGTCCGGGTTCAACATCAAATCGCCATAGGCGCCCATGAACGTCAGGCCGCCTTCGGCCCAACGTTTCTCATAGGCCTGGCGGCGCTGTTCGGCGCCGTCATCCATCGCCGACGCGGGATTGAAGGTCGCGTCAATCCCCGGCGGCGTCCGCTTGGCACGGGCGCGCATCCCGGCATAGTCCGCCTTGATCGCCGCCACCTTTTCCGGCCGCAACGGCGCATTGTGCGCGGGGATCGAATAATTGGGTGTCCGCTGAAACACGGTGAGATGTTTCGCTTGGGCGGCGATCATCGGGATCGACTGAATGGCCGAAGACCCGGTGCCGATGACGCCGACCCGCCGGCCGGCGAAGTCGACGCCTTCATGCGGCCAGTGGCCGGTGTGGTAGCTGGCGCCTTCGAACCGATCGATCCCGGCGATCTTCGGCATGTTGGGCGAAGAGAGACAGCCGGTCGCCATCACGCAATGGGTGGCGCTGACCCGCTCGCCGTCACCGATGTCCAAAATCCAATAACCCTGTTCTTCGTCGAAGGTGGCGGCCTGCACATTGGTATCGAAGCGGATATCCCGGCGCAGGTCGAAGCGGTCGGCGACGTGGTTGGCATATCGCAGGATTTCCGGCTGCGTCGCATAGCGTTCCGACCAATCCCATTCCTGCTGCAGCGGGTCCGAAAACTGGTAGGAATATTGCATGCTCTCGATGTCGCAGCGGGCGCCGGGATAACGGTTCCAATACCAGGTACCGCCGACGTCATGGCCGGCCTCCAGCACCGTCACCGAAAAGCCCATGCCGCGCAGCCGATAGAGCATGTAGAGCCCGGCGAAACCGGCGCCGACGACGGCGACGTCGAAATCCGTCTGGCCCTCGGCCGAATTCACTGCTAAATCCTGTTGTTTCCCCGACATCGTTCCCCTGCTCTATTCTGTCTCTCGTGAATGTGGCCGCGGCCAAGCCGCCGCTAATTTGTCAGTACCATTTGCGTCTGTACAACCTGAGCCACCAGACGGCCATCGCTTTTGCGGGTAATGCGCGTCTGCCAGACATGGGTCCGCCGGCCGCGATGCAACGGCACGGCCTCCGCCACCGCGACATCGCCGACCCGGATCGAGGCGAAGAAATTGGTTTTGCTTTCGATGGTGGTCGTGGTCTCGCCTTCGGACACATTGATCATCGTGGCCATGGCGCCCGTGGTATCCGCCATCGACATGATGGCGCCGCCATGCAGGATATCGGGACCGGTGGTCATATCCGCCGCCACGGTCATCTCCGAGACCACGCGATCCGGCCGCGCCGCGACATAGCGGACACCGATTTTACGGCTGAAAGGCGGCTGGCTGGCGTTCAGATACGCCAACATTTCGGCCTCGTTCGCGGTCTTCGACGAATCGCTCATTGCGCCGCCCTGACCCGTGCCTCGACATGGCGTTTGATGTTGGCGAGGCAGACTTCCGCCTCGGCATCAATCCGTTCGATCATGGCCGCGGTCGGTGGCTTGGGCCGCGCCGGATTGATCAGCGACCGGCTGAAGCGGACCTGGCCGCCGACCGGTTCGACGTCATAACGAACGATGATCGGACCGGTGAATTCCGTCGCGGTCTCACCCACCCAAAGGCGTGGAGGATCGCAATCGGTAACCCGCCAATTCAGTTCGGCCGGACCACTGCGGGTATGCCATTGTTCGCGAAACGTATCGCCCTTGAGGAGCGGGCGATCGGGACTGTCGATTTCGTGGGAGGCGGTGATCCATTCCGGCCAGGAATTGGGGTTGCTGACATAGTCCAGCACCGCCTCGGGCGGCGCATCGATCAAAATATCGTGGCTGCGTCTAAATTCACCTGTCGTCGTCACTGCCTCAATCCTCCGCCAGACCCATTCGATGCAGTATAGAACACGCGGAATATTTCCCCCAACCGCCGTCCGGAATTAATCGATGCCAGAATGACTTTCGACTTGCCGGCATCAAATTCGTCGCAGACAATTGCGTCACCTAATACTGGATCCTCGTCTAACGGGTGTTTCGACGTGCCGCGTCTGGCTCTGCTTTTGTTGATCTATGCTTTGATCGTGGTCGTCGGCAGCATCGGCGGCAACTGGATCGCGCGGATCTTCGAAGTCGACATAATGGCGAGCGACGATCCGATGTTCGTCCAGATCATCCTGGGTTGCTTCGTTGTCTATATGGCGCTGATGGCGCTGCCGTTCCTGCCGGGCGTGGAAATCGCCTTTGCCATGATCCTGATGCTCGGCCCGAAGATCGTGCCGCTGGTCTACGGGGCAACGGTAATCGCCTTGTGCATCAGCTTCGGCATCGGCCGCTTGGTGCCGGTCCGCCTCATCATCGCCGCCTTCACCGCCCTTGGCATGACCCGGGCTACCGCCATGGTGGCCGAGCTCAGTGCGCGGGCGCCGGCCGAGCGGATCGATTATCTGATGTCGCGGGCGCCGTCGGGCTGGGTCTCCTGGCTGTTGCATCACCGCCTGCTCGCCCTTGCCGTGTTGTTCAACCTGCCCGGCAATGCCTTGATCGGCGGCGGCGGCGGCATCGCCATGGCGGTCGGCATGAGCGGCTTGGTGTCGTTTCAACGGTTCGCGCTGACCGTCGCGCTGGCGACCGCGCCATTGCCGGTGGCGATCGTGTTGTTGTCGGCAATAAGGTGAGGAACCCGGGCCAATGAGCGAACGGACCGGCCCCAATTACGCCCTCGATCACCGACCTGCCTCCGGCCTATTCACTTGCCGTCGCGCGCAGCAATTGCCGGAGTGCGGTGGCTGCCAAAGCCAGGACGCCGAGCCAAACCGCGAAGTCGCGGACGACGCCGCCGTCTGTCGCCTGCGCCCACAAAAGACCGGCCAAGGCCGGCGCCACGGCGAGCGCGGTCGCGGCCAGGGCCGTGGTGAAATCCCGCCGCTCCGTGGTTATACCATCGACGATGGCGGGCAAAGCTTGGCGCGCGGCATGGTGGGCCGGTAGTGCGGCCAGGAACCCGACCAAAATGGCGGCGGTCTTGGTCTCATCGGTGGCGGTAAACCATAGCGCCGCGGCGATCCACAAGATCAAGGTCAGCGCCAACAGGGTGCCCGGGTGGCGCCCGACCCATGTCAGTCGACCGGCCGTGTGGTTCACGAATAAGGCGGCCAGCATGCCAACACCTAGCCAGGCGACGAGGCCGATCGGCCGGCCCTCGGCGGCGCCGCTCCAAACCGGCGCATAGGCGGCAAACACCAATAATGCGGCGCCGTGGCAAAGCCAGGCCGCCACCGCGAACACGCAATCCATATCCGCCTTCGTCTGGCGTTCTGCCCTGGCGGCGGCCGCCGCCGCAGCCCGCACCGGTGGCGCATCGTGAAAGAAAACCGCGAGCAGCAAAAACGTCTGGGCGGCGGCAAAGGCCGCGACCGTCAGCCCGAGGCGCCAGCCGACGCCGGCGACCAACGGCGCCAGCACGGCCAGCGCCAGACCCGCGCCGGCCGGCCAAGCGGCAAAATGAATGGCGGTCGCACGATCGCTTTCCAGATCGTGAAACCACTCGCGCGTCACCCGCGCCAAGCGGACAATCAATTGCGCGGCGCCGATCCCGGCGATCGCCTGACCGACGGCCAAGGCCGTGGCCGACCCCGCCGCCGCCGTGGTGAAACCGCCGACGGTCATCAGCCCGGCACCGAGCAACAAAGCTGGCCGATTGCCGAGCCGGCGACGCCGGCGCACCATGGGCAAAGCGAACAAGACCGCCGGCAGCAAATAGAGGCCGACCAATTGGCCGGCAGATGCGCGGTCGAGACCGAATTCGCCGATCATCCAGGGCAGCGACACCGCGAAGCCGATGCATTGCAATCCGAGCACCAATTGGGCAAAGGCCAAAACCCCCAGCATGATCCAGCGATTGCCCATTTGCCTCCACCTCCGCTACCGACGCGGCGGCATTATCGGTAGGCGTCGGGCTCGGGTCAATCTTGTGAATCCGTTCGATATCTATAGATTGGAGCCCATCCTCATGATTGTCGGATTGTCGCTGGCGGCACCGACCCTTTCTCAGCAAACAATCGCGTCGGTGCCCGATGAACGAAATGACCCCCACGCCGCGTCCGGAAAGCCTGGACATGCTCACCCGACTGATCGGCTTCGACACGGTCAGCCACAAATCCAACCGAGCATTGATCGATTATGTCGTCGGCTATCTGCGGGATCACGGCGTCGATTCCCAACTGATCCCGGACCCGACGGGCACTAAGGCCAATCTGTACGCCGCCATCGGCCCGGCCGACCGGCCCGGCATTATGTTGTCGGGCCACACTGACGTGGTGCCTGTCGACGGTCAGGACTGGCAATCCGATCCGTTCGCCGCGGCGATCCGCGACGGCCGGCTCTATGGCCGGGGCAGCGCCGACATGAAAGGCTTCATCGCCGTCGCCCTCGCCTTCGTGCCGGAGATGCGGCGACGCGACCTGCAAATCCCCATTCATTTCGCCTTGTCTTACGATGAAGAGATCGGCTGCATCGGCGCCCGCGACATGATCCGCATGATCGGCGCCCTGCCGGTGCGCCCGGCGCTCTGTGTGGTCGGTGAGCCGACCGATATGGGCGTCGTCACCGGCCACAAAGGCAAGATTTCCTACCGGGTCACGGCGCGTGGCAAGACCGCCCATTCCTCGTTGGCGCCGGACGGCGTCAACGCCGTCGAATACGCCGCCAATCTGGTCGCCTTCATTCAAGG